>ERZ1034878.437-NODE-437-length-19708-cov-35.698926_pt1 | contig 19708 bp, 23 predicted proteins | sample MGYA00520593_ERZ1034878 | MGnify/ENA primary metagenome ERZ1034878 (study PRJEB33766, sample SAMN09781724) | gut metagenome | biome: gut microbiome | host: Homo sapiens | place: Madagascar | study: EMG produced TPA metagenomics assembly of the PRJNA485056 data...
TGAGAGATGTTAAATCTCCCACGGACAAGTCGCCGTCCACTCTGACATCTTTTTCGAAATTTGCGTCCCACGCAACGTCAAGCCGTTTTTCCGTGCCCACATGGGCGCGGCGGCCAACGCCCAATGAGTTGCCGCCCTCTCCCAAGTCTACAGTCGCCTCGGATGTTGGGACGGCAAAAGACAGCGTTCCGCCGGATTCGCCCAGCTTGTCCACCGCCCGCAGCTCAATGGTATACGGGGATTCCACCGCCAGCGTTATCCCTGCAATGGTTCCGGCATAGTTATCTCCGCTTGCGCTTTCGGCAAAAAACGTGACCCAATCAGACCATTCGCCGGATTCGGCCTTATAACGGGCTTGCACCGAGGCGGCGTTATTGCCGTTTAGGCTGGAATACTTGCGGCTGCAAGCTACATAAAGTGCGGTGCCGTCATCGTCCAGTGTGCCGTCAGCAAGTGCGCGGGCGCAGACGAGGGCATCTGCGGAGGTGTTGCGCTCCACAGAGGGCGGCGTGTAGGCCAGCACCGTGATAGAGGCGGTGGCCGTGCCGACAATGCCTCGGCTGTCGGTGGCCGTGCCGGTGATCGGCAGCGTTCCAGGCGTCGCCAAAATCTCCGTGGTGGGTGCCTGCCCTGTGTAGGTCTGCCCGTCCACTGTGGCGGCATAGGATTTGATGGTTGCGCCGTACTTGCCGCTTGCGGTGTGAGTGATTTTGGCCTTGGTGCGGCCTTGGATGTATAGCCCATTAAACGGCGCCGCCAGAGAGCTGACGGGCGACACGGCGAGGGTGTCGCTGGGTTGCGTGGTGCTGTTGCTGGGCACCGTGGCGGTAAAATTGACCGCCTGTGTGCCTATGAGGGTGCTGCCGCTGTAGGTTTTGCAGGTCAGCGTGCCCGTGCCGCTGGCGCTGTTGGGGATCTGCGCCGCAAGGTCATAAGGCACCGCCCATTGTGCCTCTGTGCCGGCACCCTCGGCAATAGTGCCCGAGGCCGAGCCAAAAACATAGGTCAGCGTATGGGTAAAACTCGACACCGCGCGGGGCAGGCCGATGGTCACGGTTTGCCCCATGACCACCGCACCAATTACAGGCACGGTAGCGCGGGGGATGGTGGGCAGCGCAAAGCTCTGCGCCGCCGCCGTGGCCGTCAGATAGCCGCTGTCCTTCCACACATGCCCACTGAAGGCCGCCACCGTGAAGGTCTTGCTGCCGTCCGAATCGTGGGCGATGGTCAGGGTGCCGGAAGCGAGGGTGCGTTCCTTGTAGTCGGTGATGTTGGAGTACGTCCCACCGGCGTACACCGTCACGCCATTGATGGCAACGGCGGACATTTTTACAGCGTTGGAATAGAACTGATGCCCAGGTGTAATGCCGCACGACCAGCTGATGGTGGATTTATTGCTGGCAATATCCTGACCGGCCAGCTCCCATTTCACCCAGAAATAGGAGTCATATACTGTGGTTGTTTTTACGATTCCGCTCGATGCCATGTTATCACCGTCCTGCCCATCTGATTGTAATGCCCTTTTTTGTGCTCATCTCGTAGCCGCCAAGATTCATGGCGCTCAACACAACAGCTTCTTTAATGTGCAGCTTTTGGCCGGAAAAATAGCTGATCTCATTTCCGTTGCCATCGTAAAACGACAGTTTTCCAGCCGTAAACCGTGCGAAAACCGAGAATTCCAAGTCATCCGTTGTTTGGCCGACCTCGACACCATATATGGGGTTTTGGTTCTCGTCCTCGGCGATTTTACCGGTTTTGATATAACCCTCGGTGGCGGAGATTTTGTCCGAAAGCTCTTTGATTTCGGAATAATTTTGCGTAATAGATTCTGAATTTGCTTTTATCGCCGCTTCCGTTGTTTTTGTGAGATTTTCAAATTCGGACTTTCCCGCAAAACTGCTTGCCGCTTCGGTCTTGCTGATCTTGGAGTTCATCTCCCCGTCCATTACGGAGAATTGCTGTGATAGGCCAGAAACTGCATCTTGTGTCACAGACCCAATCGCCAAAGCAGAACCGTCAATTTCGCCGTCCATTGTGAGGGCGACTTTGCTGATGGTTTTGCCGCCGTCCGCAGAAAAACCAAGTCCACCAATGGACATAATCCACATCTTCGTGTTTGCCTCGACGGTGGGTGTGTTTTTCAGCGTCCAGCCGGTGGGGTAGCCATCATCGTCATAGGTTATCTCAAAATATCCGCCTTTTGCACCGATGATTTTCTGCGTGGCCTCCTGAAACGACTTGATGACATCGCTGTACATCCGCTGGAATTTCTGCTCTGTCGGGGATGATGCGGCATAGTCTGTATCTGCGGGTGCATAGCATGTGGTTTCTGCGTACATTCCGCCTTTTACATGGAGTGACTGCTCCATCACATAGACATTCAGCGCATTCTTGCCGGAATCTGTGACGCTTACAATGTCTCCCGCTTCTACGGCGGGATTGCCGCGCCACTTGACTTTGCAGGGCATCATGGTTTTGCCGTCCAGCATTGCAAACACGGTTTCGGCAACCTCCGGTGTAATGTACGGGTTAATTGCCTTAATGCCAACTCCCGCGCCAACGCTGATAGTGTTGTTCTCCGTGCCGGTCAGCAGACTGTGAATGGTAAACGCTTCGTCTGCTGTCAAGGACAGACCGCCCATATACTGCACATCCCATCCGACAGTTAAATTGCTGTCGGCGTACCAGCAGAATGTCAGATTCCCCGCAGAATCGAATTTGGCATTGCAGCCAATCAGACCCGCCAGCCATCCGAGCTGCTGCCGCAATGTTCCTGTGTAAGGCGTGGCAATTTGGATGTTTGGTAGCGTTACAGATGGGGCAGTGAAATTACCTTGCGTACACACATCTGCAAGCATCTGCGCGGGCGTGGTCGGGAAGTCAATGGTAGGCACATAATTGTCCGTAAGACTGGCCATGCGGTCATAGCCGGTGATTGTTACCCATAGCTTCCCGCTATCCTCCACGCCGTCTGTGGGGATGTAGTATTTGCCTTTTGAAACATACTGCGTTTCGCCGTCCACCATGATTCCGACAGAGGGGATGAAATACGCTCCGTTCAACGGTAGATTATCCTGCTTGTACATCGTAACCTTGCAGCTGGAGGAAAACGCCGCACCAATGGTCACGCCATCCGATGAGCCGAATTGCTCCGTTACGATGATTTCCTGTATTTCCGATGCCGGAAGGTCTGTCGTACCGTTGAAATTTACCTTGCTGGTGATTTCACGCCCCGGTGCAGAACACGCGGCGTTAAATGCGTCTGTTACAGTATGCATGGCTCACCTCTCGATGAAGTTCATGGAAAGCCCCTCCCATTGATATTCGCCATCAATAAGGCTATACATGGGTGCTGTCCTGTCGCCGACATAGGCGGTCATTTGCCGTTCAGAACCGGTCATAGCATCGGGATATTTTACCTTGAAAAAAACCTCGTCTACAGCCTGCAGCAATGTGGACATCGGTGCGGATTTCGTGGGCGGCCACGATAGAGTTAGCTTACGCTTAATCCCTACCCGGTCACGAAACAAGTCTCCGTTTTGGTTTCTCCCCGTTCCATCTGCGTCAACATCCTGTATGCCCCACGAATATTCGCTGGGGTCAGGCAGCGGGACATTTGCCCCGTCTGCCTTTGTAATGGTTAAAATTGCCATTTGACCTCCTTATGTAACAAGAGGACTTGCCCCAGTCGCCCGGACAACGGCGTTGTTCTCTCTGACCACTTGTCGGAACATCTCCTTGCCGTTCATCTGCACGACAACGGTCATAGGCTGTCCCTTTGAGCCATTGCCCATTGCTTCGCGCACCGCACGATACACGCCCGCAGAAATGCCGTCCACGATTTGGTCGTTGTTTGCGACAGCGGTACGATTGCCCATTCTTCCAACCATTTCGGGGCCAGATTCACGCGCGATAAATAGCTGTCCCTCGTCAACCACGCCGCCGGATGCAAAACGCGGGATTCTAATTCGCGAAACAGGGCGATAGGACACATTGCCGGAGGAAGATACGGAAACGCTGGACATGGCACTCCGATAATCGGACAGCATAGAATTCAGCACATCCCTGCACCGATTGGAAAATGTTTCCATTCTATCCAAAAGCGCATTGAGCATGGATTCCATCGCATTCGTCACAACGCCTTGGTTTTTGGAAATTCCGTTACGAAAGCCAAGCATCATATACTTGCCCTCGCCCGTATACAGGGTAGAGGGGGAGTGAATTCCGTTGTATTTCCGCTCCTTGTTGAGAATTTTCTTGCAGGCTTCATCCATTGCGGACTTGGCGTACTCTGCGCCGGAAACAATTCCCTTACCGAATCCGAGAGTGACATTTTTACCGTCCTCTGTTGCGGGCTTGACCATGTTTGTCATAGATCCAACCATGTCCGAAAGAGCACCTTCAAGGATATTAACCTTTTCCGTGGCTCGGTCGTATGCGGAGTTATATGTGTCCAGATCGTGTGCGCTTTCGTCTACAACCACACCAAGCTCTTTTAATTTTGTTTGCTGCTCATATACCTTCTTATTAACTTCCGTAAGTCGGTCATTCAGTTCGATATAATCTCCAGACACACCGCCAGTGCCAACAGACTTGCTTAGCTTATCCGTCAATTCGCGTTGCTCGGCTTGGAGTTCGTTCAATTCTTTTGCGACAACTGCGTAATCTTCTGCCGCGTTTCGGACTTTGACCTGCGCTTCATATACATTCACCATTGCCTCATTTTGCGCCTTATACGCTTCGACAATGGCGTCTTTCATAGCTTCGACCTTGTACTGCTCCAAAAGCTTGTCGATAACGGCTTGAACCTCGTCCTTGGTCTGCACAATATGCTGTGTGGTTTCATCGAAAGAAAGCTGAAGCCCCGGTAAACCAAGCCCATTCAAAACTTTAATTTTCTCTTGGATGATGGCAATTTCGGCGGCGGTCTTGTTTTTAGAGGAATCAATTTCAAAAATGTCATTTACCAACTGCTGCGCCTGCTGAAGATTGACCATCACATCATCTGGAATTGCGCCTGTAATGCTGTCAATTCTTGCGATAAGGTCAAGCCCTAACTGTTGATGCTCTTCAATGTCTGCTTTGAGAGACGCGACTTGTTTACCAAAATCGGTTTGGTAAAAATCGTCAAGAATCTTTTCTTGTCGACCCTTAAAATACGCCACACACTCAATGACAAGGCCGAGAGTTAGACCAATAGCAAACCCTGCGGCAGCTCCGATTCCGGCAAAGCTTGCGCCAATCAACGCGCCGCCAACGCCCATTGCCACCGGCCCCAAAATAGCCTTTATGTAGTCAGTGACTGCCGCAGTGCCTTTCCCGATTTCATAGCCCGCGTCCCATGACCACTTTGCGCCAAGAGCGATAAGAATCGTTCCGTGCAAAACATTCGATGCTTTTTCCCATCCGGAAAGTTCTTTTCCGCCGTCCTTAAACAGGGTTACAACCTTCTTCAAATTCGGAAGGATCTTTTTTTGCAGCAAATTGATAGACTTATTGGCAGCAACCCACAGCGCCGCAGCCGCTGCAATATCAACCGCCATTTTCAAAATACCTTTCAGCTTTTGGGTTATATCATCAATCTGCTTGCTTACAGCATCGCCAAGGAAGTCATATTCCGGCAATTCAAAGTCAAATCCGCTACCGCTGGACACACCGGCAGACCCCGCCCCAGACGCAGTGTTGCCGTTCAGAATGTTCAGCTCATCAAAGCCCATAACGGCCTTTTTCAGTTCTTTTGCTGCGCTTGTTGCATCGTCAAAGCCTGCAGCGGCATCTTCTGCGCCGCTTGCGAGATTCCCAACGCCGGAATAATCAATCTCCGTGAGCTTGAAGTGAAACAGTTTTGCAATAGCATCCGCCAGCTCGCGGACAACACGAAGGACGGCGATTGCAATGGGCAATATCTTTTGAAGAATAGGAATAAAAATATTACCGATTGCTCTTGATGCCTGTGTTAACTGCGCTTGGAAAATACGGAGCTGGTTTGCGGGGGCCTCCAGAGAACGAGCCATGTCGCCCTGCGCCGTTGTTACCTGTGTCATAATGGCGTAGTAACGCAGCTCCGCCTTTTCTGCTTGCGTCATGGCAGAAACAGACTTTTCGATTCCCAGCGTCAACGCGGTTTGTTCCAGTTTGGCTTGTGACAGGTCATAGCCCAGTCTGCGCAACGGCTCCAATTCGCCGGAAATGCCGGATTGCAGTTTTTGCATAGCATCTTCAACGGAAATGTTAAAGAACGAGGAAATGTCATAGCCGAGCTGCGTAAGGTTCTTGCTCATTAGGTAAGACCGGTCTGCGACAGATCCGAAGCCGGACAGCAAAGTGTTAAATACTCCCTGATTCCGCATCCATTTTGCTGGGTCAATGCCCATTATTTCGCCAACATTTTCCGCATACTCTTGGGCTTCTTTTGCGTATTTTCCCATTGATGCAGTAAAAAGGTTCAAATCCTCTTGGTATGCGTTTGATTCAGTTATGGCCTTAGAAATTTCTACACGAAGCGCTCTAATCCCAACCAACGCGCCTGTTTTTTTCAGCGCTTGAAATACTCCCCCGAGTTTTCCGGATTTTGTGTTATTCTGCATATTATTCAGAGCGCTGTTAAAAGACCGCAACTGTTTTGACGCGCCACTAAGCCCGGACGCTCCGCCGGAAGTGGCAGCCTTTAGGGAGGAAAGCGCTTTTTCAAGCCGTCCCAAAGATGCAACGGCACTGTCGCTGTTCTCCTTAATTTGGAACTCAATCCCTTTGATTTCAAGATTGTCCATGCTTGTCACCTCCTGGATCAAACTTCTTATTGTTGGCAATCATGAACATTTCCATAACTGCTTTTGCACGGCTATCATTCTTCTGCTCTTTCACTTTTTTCTCCGCAGAATTATAGCTTTCACCCACCTGATAGGGGGAATCTCGATACGGAATAGGCTTTGTACCTTTCTTTGCGAACGCATGAAGAATAGGCGATACATCCGCCAAGGCTTCATAGAAATACGCACCCTGTAGCCATGCGTTCTGGTTGTCCAAGTCCTGCTTGATTTTCGCTGCCTTGCGGTAGTACTTGACCAACTCGCAATCCATTTCCCAGAACTGCTCGTAGGTCATGCCTATTGCAAGGTAATAAGGAAAAACCTCATAGAACTTTTCCGTGTAAGCGTAGAGGGGGGTATTGCCCCCCTCTTTATCGGGCGGCGGTTCGCTTACCAGTCCACCGTCCAGCTGGCGTTTCCCTCGGCTTCGGGATCATCCATGAGCGCTACAATGGGTTCGCTATACATTTCCACCAGCTTGCCCAGCATATCTCCCTTGTTGGGCAGCTGGGCGTAAATGTTGTCGATGACATCACGCTTAACATAGCGGTGATGCGCCAAAAAAGCGCCAGCAAACAGGGCGGGCAGATAGGTCATGGGCTTGCGCTGCAATTCCTCGATCTCGAAACCCTGCCGCTCCATCATTTCCACAGATTTTCTGGTGTATTCCAGCACATATTTCACATCGTTGTGCTCGATAGTCATTGTCTTTGCCATAATTCCTCCTTACTCGCCGTCATCCAAAGTGATGACCGTGGTGGGCGCGATGGTGATATTCATCCCGACCACTTCGTTTACGCCGCCGCCTGTGGGGTACACGGAAAGCTGGCCCTTGAAGGAAAACTTTCCGTCAGAGCCGGTGGGGGTAACAGAGCCACCGGATTCTGTGCCGCCAAACCACACAGCATAATCCGCTTCCGTACCCTCTTTTGCTTTCAGAGTCTTGTAATCGGCCAGTGAGTAGTTTGCCGTGAAACTCAGGCCGTCCATAGACTGAATACCGGCGATGTATGTCTGCATCTTGTCAGACAGGGTGGTAGTTTCCAGCATTTCGGGGTCACCGCCAAGGTCGGGAAACTCCTTAATGTCCACCAGTTTTGTCCAAGTGGTCCCGGGAGCGGTTTTCTGCATCAGAAAACTCTTATATGTACTGATTGGCATAATTTACCTCCTAAAAAGTGTGTTTCCGTCCGTTTCGGCACGGTATCGTGCCACTAAGCGATAGATTGACGCACTGTCCATGTTCGGGACGGGTGTCATGGAAATGCGTGTGAAATTCATTGCATACAGCATTTTGTCGATTTCTGACAGGATGCTGCGGCACTCTGATTTGCTTTCGCCGGTTTTGTTGGAGTAGACATTGACCTCATACATGACGGTTGCAAACCGTTCAGTGCCGGAACTGTCCTGATTAGATGTGGTCGTGTAATTGTCTTGTTCCACAATGCTTGCGTGGGGGAATTTGGGGGGAGATTTTATATACGCCCCGGAAACATCTATCCCCTTGAACTTCTTTCGCAAGGTCTCTGCGATCGGGGTAAAAATCATCCGTTCCACATCAATCATCCGAACACCTCCTTTACGATTTCTCCAAGCCGCAGCTCCAATTCTTTTACGGCGTTATACATGGGCATATTGGCCGGGTTACCATGTGTAAGAACAAGCGTCCCCTTTGCTCTTTCGCCTACAACGGTTCCGTTTGTACCGGGTTCTCCGTAATAGCCCCATGTGGATTGTTTTCCGCGTCCTTGGCCATATTCTCCGCGCGCCATTCCCAAGTCCCTTGCTTCCGGGTGATTATCTGGGTATGTTACGCCTGTGCCAAATTCAATAAATAAGACCGTGCCGCCAACGGCGACAACGGCCTTTATTTTTCCTCGATCTTCGACAGACACGGTTACATCGTTTGTGCCGTCATATTCGGCGCTCGCAAAGCCTGCGCTTGCCACTTCGTATCCCTCTTGTGTAAGGCGTTCCAAAAGTCTTGCGCAGCCGCTTTTTATCCATTCCCGGTACTCCCAAACGGAATCGATCATTTGCTGTACGCCGGATGGAGAGAGGGTGGTAACAACCTTGTGCTTCACGACACATTCACCTTGCTTATGGCAATAGAGATAGAATTCAGAGATTTGGCCACGCGCTTTACGATGTAGTCATAAAGCGGTTTCCCGTCCTTATATTCCGGATTTTTGTCCACAAACAAAACGGTATCTTCTGCAATGGGGCAATCCATATCATCCGTGACGATGACCTTGTCATAGGAAACAAATTGCCCGAATTGCTCCACTTGCGCCGCCCCGGATGCAGGGGAGATATTCGCCAGCATTTTCACTGCGTCCTTGTATTTCACGGACATTTGCCCGGTTTCGTATCCGTCATCGGACATATTCATAGTTTTCCCGTCATACAGGAGATACCAAAATGCCGATTTGTTCCGATCCATACATCTCATTTCACCACCCCCGCATAAGGGACAATGTCACGCAAAAGGGAGGACGGAACATCGCCGTCCTCATAGGAGCGGGAAATACCATTCTCGCTGTGTGCTGTTTCGCCCTCTGCTCCGCGCTTGTTCAGAAGATATGCGGCAATCTCCACTTGGGTCATGTGATACCGTTCGGGGACTTCTTTAATCGTGTCGTCAAACGGGTATAATTTTCGCAGCACTTTATCCCCAGCAATAGCAAGGTAGGCGGAAAGCACGCTTCCTTGCTGGTCTGTCATAGTAGCTAAAAGCTCGGTCTTTTCAGCTTCGGTCATACTTCCCGCCCTCCTTTATCAGCCGGTCACAGCTTTGGTGTTTACAGGATTGCTTGCGTCATTGGCAATAAACACGCTGCGGCTGTAGGTGGGCGCAGTGAAATCGGTGGAAATACCGGTGAACTTGCCATGATACCATTCGGGGCCGTGGTCAAGACCTACCTGGCCGAATAGCTGATACTTCTCACCGGCGCCGGTCTTGGACAGCTGCTCCAGGAAGAAGTTGCCCTTTCCGGGAACAGGCTGGTACACAGGGGCGATAACATCCAGATTCAGCAGCAGTGCGGTGCCGGCGGGCAGGCACTCGCCCAGATACAGATAAACCACGCCAAGGGGAGTGATTACGCTGGACAGCGCGATACCGTTAATTTCACGGGCGGCAGGAACCACGGTAAGCTCGTTCTGCACGGCATCCGCATTGATCTGGAACATGGTCACGGCATCGCACCACAGCACCAGGCCATTTGTGGGAGCGTTTGCTCCGTAAATCTTCTTTACCATGTCAGCTACATCCCACAGGCCCAGGGGCTTGGATGCCATAGCGGTAACATTGGTTGTAATGGCGGTGGTCAGGCCACGGGTCTTGTTGATCTTGGAATCGTCCGCGGCCTTGTTGTATGCGCCCTGAATGAAGGTGAACTCCATATCCCGGGCAATCTTCTGAATCTTTGCGCCCACCTGGAAATCCAGTTCATTGATGGGGTTTGCCTGCTGATTCTCGATATTCACGCCGGACAGAGTGCCCATGTTGGACATCTTGGCGTAGGAAACACCTACGGTCTCCTGGAAAATCTGCGTGACATTGGTTTTCTGGGTGCGTGTCACCACGGTGGCATCAGGTGCAGTCAGGGACGCGGTCTCGCTGATAGCGGGCTGTGCGCCACCGGCAGAGCTGTATTCCTGCCCTGTGACGAACTCTACATGGTTGGTGGTTTTTGCCCGGCTTCCGATGATAGAAGACAGCGGGGTGCGGGTGTTGCCCTTGTTGAAGAGCATACCGGAGTAATTCAGCACTCCGAAGCTGGTAGCAAAAGTATCTGCCATTTTAATTCATTCTCCTTTACTGTGTGTTGTTGTCCTGATTCATTAGGCGGGTATAGTACGCCGCCTCCGCAAAATTGCCGGTACTTTGCGCATCGGCGGCTTTTTTGGAAAAGTCTGCACCATTCGATTCCGATCCGGAAGCGGGCTTGGGTGTGCCTTGCATTGCGCTGGCTTTCACCTGCTTTGCGTATGTCTCCAAAAAAATCTGCTGGTTGGCAAACACCTTATCAGTGTTGCCGTCAGCCATTGCCTCGGCGGTATCGGCAGCAAGCTTTTCGTCATAGCCCTGTGCAATGAACTTGGCCGTGTACTGCGACACAGTCTTGTCGCGGCGAAGCTCATTTAGCTCCTTCTGCATAGCGGCAATGTCCTCCGCCTGCTGCTGTTTCTTCTGTTCGTCCTCGCTCAGCAGAGCATTGTGTTTCCTTTTCCACTCTGCGGCCTCGGAATTTGCCTTGGAAACTGCCGCTTTCTGCTTTTCAAGCTCGGATGCGTTGTCGTTATACTCAAACGCTTCCAGCGCTTTCAGCTTGTCCTCCAAAGACATGTCCGCATAACCGGCGATTCTGCTGGTGTCGATTTTTGCCATTTTGATTACCTCCTGCGTTTAACAAGGCTGTTCACTCAGCACTATTCTCTGTTTTTGCGGGTTGTCTCCCGTTTGCGTTTTTAGGTCGTCCCTGACCATTTATCACCTTACGGCGGGTAAATCGAAAAAATAAAGGGGCTACCCTTTCGGATAGCCCCTCGGCTGTCGGTCAAGCCCTTGCCAGACCCACTCAGTATTTCTTTTTCCTACGCACTTCAATTACTACGATCTTCCCGTTCTCCACTTTCACCTCCGCTTGGTTTCGACTCTTGAGAATTTGGTTGATCGCCCGTACCATCTCTATCGTTAATTCCATTGTTCCCTCCGTTTTCCTCGACATATTCCATGCTCATCTTGTATGCCAGTTGCGGATCGCTGAATAGGCCACAATGTGTAAACGCAAGCTGTGGCGCAATTTTCCCGTTACCAAGCATGGTTACCAGCACATTAGCTTTTTCGGAAATGTTCTCATAGTTCCGCCGGGTGAATCTGATCTCGATTGCAGACAGTTTCAAAGACAAATCGCTCAAGTCATTGCAAATCCGCAAAAGCACTTTCAGAAACTCTTTTTCGGAACGCTTGAACACCAGCTCGGAATCCTTTGCTCTTGCTTCTGCCGCAGACCAGCCGTCACGCATGATGACTGCAGAGCCGGTGTCAGAGGTGGAAGACCCGCCGTTTCTATTGGGCATCCCGCAAATAGTCAGCACTGTGTTATACAGATTGTCCGCAAGGGTCTGTGTCTGCGTCTGGTTCAGCTCCGTGACAAGGTTTTTGATCTCCGCTTTTTTCTGCGGGTCAATGTCCTCAAACTGAATTGCGCCGTCCTGCCGCAAAGCGGAATACTGATCTTCGGAAATTCGCACATTGTGGAACAGAAGCAAGGACTGCACGAACTGCTCCACACCATCCATGCGGTTGGACTCCACATTGTTGATTGCATCCAACAGATTCAGAACGATTTCAAACGCGCCAAGTCTCGCACGGTTTGCCGGGTACTCAATAATGGGAATTCCCAAAATCTGCGGCTCGCTGCGAACAACCTTCCATGTGTCGGTCACTTCATAGAAGTGGTCTTTCGTGTAACAGCTGAAAACGACTGTCCCATCTTCCATCTTGACATACTTGACCGCCATTAGGGGCGGATTTCCCAGCTGCACGGAATACACCACAAAGCAAAACCGGGGGTCAAGGGTATAAATCTCAAACGGGGCTTCATCTTCATCTTCCGGTGTGTCCGGCATGACCATTCGATAAGCCGTGCCGCAGATGTGGAACCAGTCCGCCAATTCCTTATCCTTTGCCGGTTTGTCCTCGGACAAAACATAATCGTTCAGTTTTGTCACCATCTCGGCGGTTTTTTCATCGGCAACTCTGCTGACATACTGGACAGGTTCGCCCATCAAATAGCCAACCTTAAAGGACACAATTTCGTTTGCCCGGTTTTCGACAATCTTGTTGTTAATCTCCGGGCGCACATCTTTTACTCTGGCAAGGATAGGCTGGTCGCCTTTATAGTACCTGTATAAATATTCCATGTCCGCGCGGTTTGCGGCGTGGACAACCATTGCTTTTTGCAGGATATTTGCAATATTATCCTCGTTTACCTCGGTAGCATCGGAATAAATGACCTTTCTACCAAACATTTGTCTCAATAGCGTCACCCCTTAAAACGGTCTTTTGAATATCTCAATCTTGCCGCTGATGCGGTTTCGGATTTCGTTCTCCAGCAACGACAAGGAATCAGGCGCGTCATCGTGCGCCACCTTGCCGCTTCTTACATAGGTGGTCACTTCCTGCATGAATCCCCAGTATTGACACCCTCGCTTGTATGTGGACGGATGCTTGAAGTAAAAATTCTTCTTGATTCCATCCGATGCGAACTCAATTCGTGTCTGCTTGTTAGAAATCGTCCTTTTTGTCCGTATGCTGGTGTTAAATCCGGCGTTTTTGACGATTTCCGCAACATCTCTCGCAAAATACATACCGGCGTTATTGGATTCGAACAGTGCGTCTCCCACTTTGTTATCAATCAGGCACCTTGCGCATTCCGGCTTTGTTACCTCTGCGGGGGAATCGTCGTATACCACATCCACGATGTAGACTTCCTCTCCATATAAGGCCGCAACGGGCATCGCCGTGCTGTCTTTCCCGCTTTCTGCGGTGTCTGCCACGGCAATGATTGCATCCGGGTCACGATCTACCGGCAGTTCAAAGAAATAGTTCAGCTCCGACTTATTGAAAAGCAGCCCTTTTGCTTCAAAGGGCTGCTGCTGGAATTCACTTTCAAACTGTTCCGCACTCAGAAGCTCCCTCTGCTCACGGAAATAAGCGGTGGTAAAAACCTTTTTCCCCTCCCGCTCATACTCATAATTGCTTTCGTCTGTAATTGGGTCAAGGGCGGGGATTTCAATGGCTTTCCATGCCCATCCGCCTTTTTGCGCTTCTTCCTGTAAATGCCCTATGGGGTCATATAGGGAGTATCTCGTCCCAGTGGCCACAATAGGCGTACCCTCGATGGCACGGCCTAAAATATCGCCGGAAATTACTTCCCACTTATCATCCAGCCGTTGACGGTTTTTCGCTTCCTCTCTGCCCTCCACACAGTCATCCAAATAAAGGACATTGGTTGCCTCCGACAAGCCAACCTGCCGTGCGTCAATCGACCGGCACATGATCGTGGGGAATCTGGATTTAGACCGCAGATTGATAATTTTCGTGTCTGCGTTGGTCTGCACCAATGGAGCATCCGGGAACACATCGTAGAACAAATACTCGTTCGGCGTTTGCAGATATTCCAGACAGCCGTTGTAGAAGCTCCGTACAAGATCGTCTCCTGTGCCTTCCATCAAAGACGATTTATCCGGGTTTCTCCCTGAAATCATGTTGATAAAATTGATTCCCAGCTGGCTTTTCCCTGCTCTTTTCGGTAGCGAAATGGTCAGCAGCCTTAATTTGCCGTCAAGAACATCTTGATACCCCTGCACAATAGGTTTTAGATAACGCCTGCGTGGGGCATAAAACCGCTTCTCCGGCTTTCTGTCCATCTCCACATACAGCAGGAAGGTATCGAAATCATGCGGCGCGTCAAAAAGCATGGACTGCTTATGTAGGGTGTAGAAATACTCCGCGTCTTTTGGGTTTCCGTTACGAAGTGCCTCGGAGGTCATCTTTCGGACTTCGGAATTTAACTGGTGCGCCGCAGCAAAATCTTCCGCTTCGTACCCAATGCACAACGCTAGCAAATCCTTGTAGGCTTCCCGGTCATGCGTTTTCTCTATGCGGTTTTTGATGCTCTCCGCAATCTTCCGATAATCCATTTGTCCTCCTGCAATAAAAAATGGACTGCCGGAAAATCGGTAGTCCATTCTATTTGGTTTTCCGTCCTTGTTATCCGGCGTAGTATCCCAACGCCCCGCCGCCTTGAAACGCAAAAACTACGCCAACAATAATCAAAATAGCACCAACTAAAATTGCCAAAACCTTTTTATCCATAATCGCGCCTCCTTTTTATTCATTCCGCCCCAACATTCGCAAACATCCCTGTTGGCTTGTTATTCTTTCCCATGCAGACTGTTGTATAAAGATTCTCGCTGCTCCTTCACGGCGTTTTTGACATCGATCATTGTTTTATACCCAATTCTCACGCCAAGCAAAACGCCGTCAATTTGATGCCCCGCAATAGATATTCTGAGTGCCGTGGAGCTTATGTTTATATCATCTCCGCCTCGGTTAAGCTCTCCCATTGTTTGCAACTGCTCTGCACACTCCTCGGCGGTTATCTCCTTGTTTATGCACATATCCAAAAGTTCGATTGCGTCCTCCATCAAAGAGGCGGCATCCGGGCTATTTCGGTAAAACTCACTATACCGCTTCCCACACGCCGTCACGGAAAGAACCAGCGCAAGGCACAATACAAAACAAGCCAATCTTTTCACGCCTCTTTCCTCCCTCTATCAGCGCCGTCTCGGAATCCCTGCGGAATCTTCGTAGTCCCACATCCGGCGGTAAAATGTTCTGCTGCTCACATTCAGCAGTTTCACCGCGTGAGATGTTGTAATCTCCCGCTTGTACCATTGGTCATGCACCGACTTTACAAGGCTGTCTTCAATCTCTATCGGCTTGCGACCCTTGTACTTTCCAGCCGCTTTTGCCGCCGCTATGCCCTCTCTCTGCCGCTGTAAGGTCTGCTCCCGTTCCAGCTCTGCCATTGCACCAAACACCGTAAGCATGAACTTGCCCTGCGGCGTATTCGTGTCAATGGATTCCTTTTGCGATACAAAGCCCACACCTTTTTCTGTAAGCTGCTCTACCAGCGTCAATAAGTCCCTCGTGCTTCTCGCAAAGCGACTGATGCTTTCAACAATGACCACATCGCCCTCTCGGACGAAATCCATCATCGCTTCCAGCTGCGGCCTGCCTGTGCGGCTCTTGCCACTCGCTTTATCCATGTAGACACGCTCCACACCAAGGTCTTTCATCAGTATCTCTTGGCGGATCGTGTTCTGCTCCTCTGTGGACACCCGAATATATCCGACTTTCATGTGCATCGCTCCCTTCATCTTGTAAGGGTAGTGTAGCACACGCAAGCGGTAGTGTCAATAGGGTGTATGCTAAAATTTGCCTATTTGTTTTTGGCAGATTCTCTAAAAACGGCTTTTTATTTTTTGCGGGATTTTTTTAACTCCCCTTTTGTTTTGCGCTCGCCATTCAAGGTTCGCCCCGCCGCCAGCCGCAGCCGCATATCCCCCGCCCCCGGCCATACCCGCCGGAGATCGTCCCGCCCCGCCGCTACATCGGGGCGGCGTTAGGGTGTACCGTAATGCGTATAATGCACAATGTGGCAATAAAATTATTATGTATATTTTGTGGCTATAATATGCGGCAAAACTATTGACACATACCCTAATGGCGTAGTATAATATCGGCATATAGGACGAGGGCGCACCCGGCAGCCGACCAAAGCAACCCGGGAACGCCCCCACACCAGCCAACAGGCCAGCAAGGAGAGTATACCACATCCGGCAGCCGTTGGCAAGAGATTAGGCCATAGGGCCGGGAGGTAATACAATGGATTATACAACAGTACTTGCAAAGGCAGCGCAGACACTGGAGCAGCGCAAGGACCGCAGCGCATGGGGCCGGGGCGTTACAGCCTACGCCGTGGACATGCTCCAGCAGCTCACGGACTACTACAAGGGCGGCTATATCTCCGGCGAAGCTCTGGAAAACTGCACCGCCTGCCAGACTGCGGCCTTGAATGGGGCTCGCAACTGGAGTGAATACAGCTGGGGTGGCTCTGCCCTTGTGTATGATGGGGACATCGCCGCCGCCCTCTGCACCCCCTCAGAACTCAAGCGCACCCGTAACGGGGAGCGCAGACCGAACAGCCAGGAAGAATGGCCTGATGTGCAGGCCCGGGCATTGCATCAGGCTTTCCACCGGATGTATTCTGCGATCCGGGCCGCCCGGCAGGAGGTGCAGCAATGAGGAAGTATAAGCAACGGGAGCTACGCGACCTAGTGCGGCTTGGCGCCGCAGCAGACTACACCAATAAGCCGAGCGAGTATATTTACACGCTGCGCAGGCTTGAAAAGGTGGGCTATTCTTCCGGGGTTTATGGCATTAACGGCGGGCTTGTGCAGGACACGGAAACCGGCGCATTATATGCCATTATCGGGCGTTGCTCGAATCTGTTTATCTTGTTTTAAGGGGGTTGTAATATGAATATTGATAGCATCATGAAAGAGCTTGCGGAGTATATCCGCATGCAGGAGGAGGCCGCCGCAATGGTGGAAAGCCTCAAGGACCAGCTTAAAGAGCGCATGACCGCCGCCGGGGTGGAATCCCTGGCGGGGTCAGAACACAAGGCCACCTATAAGGCGGTTACATCCTCCAGAGTAGATACAACCAGACTAAAAAAGGATCTACCGGAGATTGCAGCCCGCTACACCAAGACGACAACCGCCCGGCGGTTTACTTTCGCTTGACCTGCTCCGGCGTATGTGCTACAATTGCCATGTGAGGAGGTGCGGCTCTTGATCTTGTTGTATATCCTTCTGCAGCCCGTGTTGCTGCTGCTTGACCTTGCAAAGCTACAAAAATAACATTGCCCCGCATGGCTCACGCTGTGCGGGGTTTTCCTTTGCTCCTGGTGTATTCCGGGGGCTTTTCTGCTGTATGCCCTATTTGCCATTTTAACGCCCCTGTAAGGCGTTTTAATGTTTGGCACTATCCCTATACCGCCGCAATCACGCTTGCCCTGTGGCCGTTGTTTATGGCCTTGCGGCGTGGCGTTGTCCCCTGCGCCGTGGCTTGCCGCTTGCGCGGGGCTCTGCCAGCTTGCCGCCGTCCTTGTTCCTCTGTGGCCTTGTCGGCGGCTGTCCCATGCTCCGGCGGTGCGGTCTCGGGGGTCTCCGGTGGCTGCTTCGCCGTGCGCGGATCTCCGCCAAAGTCGCCGGGAAAGTCGCGAAAGTCGCCGGCATAGTCGTTCCCCTCTGTGGGAAAGTCGCTGGCAAAGTCGCTGTGAAAGTCGCAAGTGCCTGCGCCAAAGTCGCTCGTTTTACCCCAAAATCATAGTCGTTTACAAAATTCCGTGTATAAAGGCGGGATTTTTCTTGCCCATTTTCCCGGAATTAACGGAAAGTCGTGCAAAAGTCGCTCGGTTCCGGCTCATTTTACATCAAAGTCGCTGGCTTCTATGTACTTCTGCTGGAGCTGTTCGGGGGTCAAGCCCTCAATCTGCGGCTGGTTCGGTGTCAAAACCATCTCCTGCTTGTCCACCATGCCGTAATAGTTCTTGGCACGGAAGCAATAGGCAAGGAAATTCAGCTTCCCGGAAACCACAAGTTTTGCGTCAAAAGTCTGCAGAAAACCCTTGGCTTTTTTTATGATGGTTGCCGTTTCGGGGCTAAATCCCTTGCGTTTTCCGTATAACCAGTCCTTAACCGTGCTAATTGAGTAGCCTGTTGTCATGTATAGTTCCTCTACTGTTGGGGTCTGTCCTGTATCAGCGCACCGGGCAAAATAGTTGTTTATTCTCTCCGTAAGTTCTTCGTCACTCTTTACCCTTGGTTGTCTGTATTCGACAAGGGCTTCTGTAAGGAGGCGAGATACAAGGGCTCTATCTTCATCGCTGCTAAGGTCAGGCAGGGATTGGGGGAAGTTTCTTTTCCCGCCTCTGCCTGTCTCCGGTCGGTTATCCTTTGCTTTTGCGATGGCGGTAGGTTTCTTTGTAGCCATTACATGTGTCACTCCTATTCGTGTAGAGTTTCCCATCGTGGGCCTTGTAGGCGATAAGCATCCCGGTATTTGCCATGTAGAATCGCTCCGGGTATTTGCCATCAATCATCAGGGAGATGCTGGTATCTGCGCCCAGTGCTATGATATGCTCTGCAACTCCCTTCGATACATTCGTCACCCTTGTGATATACCGCTCATCGCCTACAGGATCTTCTGTAACGGTTGCCCCTGACAGCACCACAGTGATCGTTCCAATGGCAGTATGGTTTGCAGGCTCGATGTACTCGGGGATTCCGTTTGGCACTTCCACGCTTCTGCCACATCCCTCCTGTGGACACTTAGCAAACACAGTTCCGTATCTGCGTACCATTTCTACCGGAGAACAGGCGAATTCACACCCGCATTCCGGGCATTCCAGCTTTACTCTCCTGACTTTGCCGGGTTTTATGATTTTCATAGCCGTTTTCCTCCCTTGTTTGTCACCAGCCCCAACCCCTTGGCTACAGTAACAGTCTTTCCCCTCCCATGCGGCCTTCTGGAAGCTCTCAAACATGGGTTACACAGTTTGCCCGCAGAGGGGCAATGTCTTTTTTAGTGCCGCACTTTAGGGCAGGCGCTATGCCATTTGCCCACGGCAGCGGCTCTCCGCTTTTCGGGTTGCTCTTCCAGCTGAGCGATTACATCGCTTCGGCATATCTCGCCGCCTATTATGCGCCGGGCGGCTACGGCTTGCCATTCCCTGGCTGGGGGCTGCTGGCGGGACGGTATTCCCGTTCATCGCCCCTGTACTCTGCCAGCTTTGCCACTTGGAGCGGCATTGCAGTCCTGCCCTGCTTTAGCGCTTCAGGGAAAGTCCCCGTCACTCGCTGTGGTCTCCCCTTACGGGGCACCTATGCCGTGTATTGGTCGTCTTTCCGCTTAGATTGTCACACGCTACCGGAAACTACGCTCCGAAAAGTCGTAGCCCCTATTCCGTCAGGTCAAACCGGTCTTGACCCATCAAGACAAGCGCAGTTTTCAGCGGCCATTGTCATTTCCATGTGAGCCACGACGAACGGTCTCACAGTGTCCGGGTGCTACCCGGCCTCTTGTGCAAGCGGCTGGACTCGAACCAGCGACAGAAACCCGACATTTGCCTTGCTCCGCTCTATCCGACTGAGCTACGCCTGCATATAACAACAGCCCATAGGTTTCCCTACAGGCTGTTTGTGCCGGTATGACCTTTCGGTGCCAGAAGGTGCGCCCAATACCGGCGGCGCATAGA
>ERZ1034878.440-NODE-440-length-19601-cov-7.387138_pt1 | contig 19601 bp, 20 predicted proteins | sample MGYA00520593_ERZ1034878 | MGnify/ENA primary metagenome ERZ1034878 (study PRJEB33766, sample SAMN09781724) | gut metagenome | biome: gut microbiome | host: Homo sapiens | place: Madagascar | study: EMG produced TPA metagenomics assembly of the PRJNA485056 data set...
TTTACACTTGGATTGTACAAAGACAAGAATGGTGAGTTCATATACCAAGAAAGAGACGAGTGGGGAGATATAACAGAGCCAATCGAAGATTATATCAAAAGAGTTGCCTCAAACTCAGATGAGTATGTAAAAATTATGCAGATTGCAGATTGGATTGAACAAGAGACACAAGGTCTTATTTTTGTGAAAGACGTTGCTTCCGCATATGACGATAAAACTCTTGAGTTTGAAATAAGAAAAGCACATCTTACTCTTGGAATAGATTATTTTTTCTATGACACATTCAAAAACGATATTGCTACAACTGGTGATTGGGCAGCAATGAAAGTAACAGCAACAAGGCTTACAGAAGTCGCAAAAGATCTTAATATGTTTGGTTACTTATCAATTCAGTTGACGGACGATGCAAACTTTGTAAAACCTGACGAGCTTACATCAAGTAACATTGCAAACTGTAAATCAATCAAACATGTCTTACATACATTATTTTTATTCAAAGAAATTCCAAAATCAGATTTTCATAAATATGGATATACGACAACAACAGATTGGGGAACTAATACAGTTCATTCACTAGACGAGACAAAGCGTTATTATTGTTGCGTTTGTGATAAGAACAGATTTGGTGCAAAGAAAAAAACATTATTCGAAATTAATTTAGATTACAACATTTGGTTGGAAGTCGGAGAAATTATTAAAAAATAAAGGAAGTGGTGGTTTAATTGGATATCGAATCTCTTAAAGAAAATATACTAGAAAATGATTTAATACCAGTAGTTTTAGAAGAAGTTGGATGTCATCATATCAGACACAGAGATGGGTTTTATCAATGTGCAAATCCAGATGGTGATAACACAACAGCAGTTTGTGTATATGAAAATATCAATTTAACCACCATTAATTATACAAGAGATATAACAAATGGAAGAAAAGGTTCTGATTTAATCTCTTTGGTCGAGTTTTATAAGAACGAAACATTTCCACATGCAATCAAATGGATTTGTGATGTTCTGGACATAGATTACTATTCTAATCCAGAAGATGAGCTTCCAGAGAGTCTCAAATTGACAAAAATGTTGTTAGACTTACAAGAAAATGACAACGTAGAAGAAGAGGAAAAACCATTAAAACCAATCTCTGAAAGAATTCTTTCTTATTATAAACCTTATGTAAACAACATGTTTCTTGAAGATAATGTTGGTTATGACACGCAGTCAGAATTTGAGATTGGATATGACGAAGAAAGTAATAGAATAACAATTCCTATAAGAGACGATTTAGGAAATTTGGTTGGTGTAAAAGCAAGGTATTTTTATAGAAAAGTGCCAGAAGATACTATGAAATTTATCTATCTTGAAAAATGTGCAAGATCACAAATCTTATACGGTCTGTATAAAACAATCAATTTTATAAAACAAAAGAAAAGAGTATTTGTTGTGGAAGCAGAAAAAGGTGTTCAGCAATTATGGGATGCTGGATATCAAGAATCTGTTGCAACTGGCGGAAAAAAGATAACGCAATGTCAAATTAATAAACTAACAAGACTTTGTGTTCCGATTATTTTTGTTTTTGACAAGGATGTTGAAAAAGAAGAATTGGATTCTATAGCAAAGCGTTTTATAGACGAAGTTGAGATTTATGCATTGATAGATAAAGATGATATTTTATCTGAAAAAGAATCACCAACAGATAATATAGAAAAATTTGAACAACTATTAGATAAGAATATTTATAAATTACGATAGGAGTGATTTGTTGAAATATAGATTAATAAAAGGATCATTAAACGATGAGTATAATGCACAAAAAACGATTCTGCTAAATCGTGGTGTTGAAAATTGGAAAGAATATTTGAATATAGATGAGTCATGTATCAATGATTATTCAATGCTCGACAATATACATGAAGCTGTTTTGTGTTACATATCACATTTGGACAGTGGATCAAAAATCCATGTAATTGTAGATCCTGATGTTGATGGATTTTGTTCTGCCAGTGAGATTATAAGATATACAAAAAAGATAAATCCTGAAGCAAATATAACGTATTCATTACACACTCAAAAGCAGCATGGAATTTCTGAAGATATTATAATTCCAGAAGATATAGATTTATTGATTGTACCAGACGCAGGAAGTAATGATGTAAATCAATGCAAGGAACTACATGAGCGTGGAATTGATATTATTGTTTTAGACCACCATATTTGTGACAAAAAAAATCCGTATGCAATTGTTGTAAATAACCAGATATGTGATTATCCAAATAAAAACTTTTGCGGTGGCGGTATAGTATATAAATTCTTAAAAGCTGTAGACGATGAACTTTGGGAGAATTATGCAGATGATTTTCTTGACATGGTAGCATTGTCAAACATTAGTGACGTAATGGATATGAGAGAGTTTGAGACAAGATATTATGTCAATGCAGGATTAAACAAGATTAGAAGTAAAGCATTTAAGGCACTTATTGATAAGCAATCATATTCAATGAAAGATGTAGTAAACATTATTTCTGTACAATTTTATATAACACCAATCTTAAATGCAATGATTAGAGTTGGCAATCAGGATGACAAAGACTTATTATTCAGAGCATTTATTGAAACTGATGAAGTGTTTAAGTACAAAAAACGTGGTGCTACAGAAGAAACAGACGAGGATATATACACAAGAGCAGCAAGGCTTTGTTATAACGCAAAGAACAGGCAAGGAAAAGAAGTGTCTAAAAGCGTTGATGAAATTGATAATATTATAAAACAGAACGAGTTATATAAGAACAAAGCAATTTTTGTCAATGTTTCTAATGTTCTTAGCCAAACATTAACTGGTCTTGTAGCAATGAAAATTGCAGATAAATATAACAAACCATGCTTATTATTACGAAGACAGAAGTTACGTGATGATGGTGGAATGTTCTATGGTGGTTCTTGCAGAAACTTTGATCATAGTCCAATTGGCAGCCTGAAGAATGAACTTGATAACACCAATCTATTTGAATTTGTACAAGGTCATGATAATGCAGCAGGTTTTAGTATAAACAGAAACAATGTTGAGAAAGCAATTAGTAGAATAAATACAATGTGGGAAGATATTGATTTTACAGCATATTACGAAGTTGACTTTGACAAAGATGTTAGTGAAATTGATATATCATTTGTAAAAGAAATTGATGATATAAAAGATTTGTTTGGACAAGGAATCAAAGAACCATATGTTCATATATCAAATATTCCTGTTGTAAAAGAAGATACGTTTGTTATGGGGAAAGAATCAAACAGTTGGAAAGTTATTTATAATGATGAGCTTGCGTTTGTAAAATTCTCAGTTGATAAAGAAAAAGATGCAATTATCAATAATATGTTTTCTGATACAGACGGATTTCTTGGAACAATGGATGTTATAGGAACAGTTAGTTTGAATAATTACAAAGGAATTTTAACACCACAAGTAATTGTAAAAGACTATGAATTTAAGTAGGAGATAAAATATGGCTAGTTCATTACATAATCATAGTGAGTATTCGGTTTTGGATGGGTTTTCCCATCCAGAAGAATACTTAAAAAGGGCGCAAGAGATTGGATTACATGCTTTTGCCATTACAGAACACGGGAATGAATACAGTTGGATTTATTTTGACAAGTTAAAAAGTAAGTATCCAGATGTGAAAATGATTTACGGAGTAGAACTTTATGAATGTTTCGATATAAAAGTGCAAGATCCAGACAACAAATACTTTCACTTGGTTGCACTTGCGAAGAATGAAAAAGGAAGAATTGCTTTAAACGAGATTGTTACAAAAAGTAATTTTGAAGGATTTTATTATAAGCCTAGAACAGATTTGAAAATGTTAAAACCATACGCAGAAGATTTGATTATTCTTTCCGCATGTTTAGCATCTAAAATTGCTCGTGAAAAAGACTTTGATAAATGCGTAGATTATATCAATGAATACAAAAGTATTTTTCCAAATTTCTTTCTTGAAATGCAAAGTCATAAAACAGAAGACCAATCTATTTACAATCAAAAAATTCTTAAATTATCAGAAGTAACAAATACACCATATACAATTACAACTGATTCACATGCTGCCACAGAAGAAGATTTGTATTATCAAGCAAGACATGTTCAGATTGCTCGTGATAACGAAACAATGACAGAACTATATGATGGTTGCTATGTACAATCAGAAAATGAAATTCATTCAATAATGGACAAACAAATCGGACATGATAACGTGTCAAAAGGAATTGAAATGTCTGATTACATTGCTGATATGGTTGATGATGTAAGTATGCCATTTCAGTCTCCGCAGTTGCCTACATTTCCATTGCCTGATGGTTTTAAAGACAATTTTGAGTACTTGAAGTATCTTTGCGAAGAGGGTTGGAAAACAAGAAAATTAGATGAATTGTCAGAAAAAGATAAAGAAATAAGAAGAAAAAGACTTGATTATGAGCTTGGAATCATTCATCAAATGGGATTTGACGGTTACTTTCTTATAGTTTGGGATTTTATAAAATGGTCAAAACATAATGGCGTTTACGTAGGAGACGGAAGAGGAAGTGGCGGAGGATCTATCGTAGATTATTTACTTGGAATCTCTCAGCTTGATCCGATCACGTATAATCTAATTTTTGAGCGTTTTCTTAATCCAGAACGTGTATCTATGCCTGATATTGATACCGATTTCTCTGATAGAGAAAAAGTTGTTCAGTATCTAATGGACAAATATGGTGCAGATAGAGTATGTCAGATTATCAACTTTTCTTATATCACTCCGGTCGTAGCGATCAAGGATGTTGGTCGTGTATTAAAGATTCCATACAAAATCTGTGACAAAATTAGTAAGAAGTTTACATATCCAACATTCGAAGAATGTGTAGATAATAACCCGTCACTGTATGAAGAATATGCAGACTATAAAGAACTATTTGACATTGCAGGAAAAATAAGCGGAAGAGTTAGACAGACATCCGTTCATGCAGGTGGAGTTGGTATTGTAGATACAAAAGTTACAGATTACATGGCTATGAAAGTTGGTAGCAAAGGTGAGCATGTAATTCAAGTAGATAAAAAGAATGTTGAAGAAATTGGAATTATTAAATTTGACTGTTTGGGATTGGCAGATACTTTAAATACAATCAAATACGCTGTCGAATATGCAGGTATTGACGAATGGGAAATTGATGCAAACAATCCAGATTTTTTAAATAACAAAGAAATGTATGAATTATTATGTTCGGCAAAAACAAATGGTGTATTCCAGGTTGAATCACAGGGAATGAAAGACCTTCTATTAAGACTTCAACCATCAAATCTAGAAGATGTCTCTGCTGTGTTGGCTCTGTACAGACCTGACAGTATGGGTGCGTTAGATGAATATATTGAGTGTAAACACGGTAGAAAGACAGTTGAATATATGCATCCGGATATGAAACCAATTTTGGAAAGTACTTATGGTTGTATGATCTATCAAGAAGAAATGATGGATATAGTACGTGTTTTTGGTGGAAGGACTTACGGTGGGGCAGACAAGTTTCGTAAGGCTGTAGGCAAGAAGGATGTAAAACTTATAAAAACAGAGTCTGAAAAAATATATAAAGAAATTATTGATTGTGGATATGGAGAAGATATTGCAAAAGAAATTAGTGATTTTTTAGCAAGTAAGGGTAACTACCTCTTCAACAAAAGTCATTCTGCCCTCTACTCGCTTTTAACTCTTAAAACAGCATATCTTAAAGCAAAATATCCAGTTGAGTTCTTTTGTGCTTTGTTAAATCAAAAAAGAGATGATTATGGCGCATTGAACAAGTATATTCTTGATGCAAAAGACTTTGGAGTTGAACTTTTACCACCGCATCTTAATCGTTCTGAACGTGGATTCAAAGTATTTAATGGTAAGATTCTATTTGGTCTTGAAGCAATTAAAGGTGTTGGAGAGAAATTCGTAGATGCGTTAATTGAAGAAAGAAATAAAAAACCATTTGAGAACTTTAAAGATTTCTACGAAAGAATGTCTCCGTCAGTGTCTATTGTGGTATCACTTGCAAAAGCTGGTGCAATTCCATGTAAGAATAAGCGTCAATTGTTAATTAATTTTGCAGCAAATCAATATCAAAAAAAAGAATTTACACCAGTGAAAACATTGCCAAAACTATCAATTCTTAAAGAAAAATATGGAATTGATGGTGGGGTTATCAAAGACAAAGAAGAGAGAATAAGATTATACAACATAGAAAAAGAAAAAGAATTCAATAAATTACAAGAAGAAAAGTTCAACAAGTCAATGCAGATGTTCTGTGACAAATACCTACAAAATGAAAACTTATGGGAGTTTGAAGCGTTGTCAGTGTTTATTGATAAGAATCCATTCGTTGAAGCATACCAATACATTCAAAAAGATTTTGATGAAGTTGAGGATGGTGGAGACGGAGTTGTTGTTGGTATTGTTGCAAACATTCAAAAGAAGAAAGATAGAACAGGGAAACAGTTTGCTTTTGTATGGTTGTATTCTGCATATGGGCTTATAGAAGTCACTTGCTGGCACTCTCAATTAAAATCTTATGAAGACCTGATTAAAAAAGGAACACAAGTTTCTGTGTTGTATAGAAAGAGTGATGATAAAGCAGTTGTAAAAGAGATGAAAACATACGAGCAATGGCTTTCTGATCGTCACATACAAATGTCAAAATAAAGGAGATATTCAATGAAAGTTGGAGAAGAAGTAAAATTTAAATGTGTTCCAGTTACAGAAAGATATTATAATGATGATTCTTCGTATGGGGTATTTGTATTCCATACGAGGGATGAAATACCAGAATACGATGAAGTTCCTGACTCTCCATTCGAAAGTATTGAATCAACCTCTGGTAAACGAATGTCTATATTAGCTGGAAATATGCAGCAGTTATATATTGGATCAGAATATGAGGTAACTGCTACGTTAGATTACAATAGTAAATATAAATCATATCAGTACAAACCAAAAATTGTTACATCTATAACGCCTAAGACAGAAGAACAACAAAAAAAGTTCTTGCAATCAATTGTTACAAAAAACCAAGCAGAAACATTGTTGGCAAAATATCCAAATATTGTAGAGGATATCATTAGCGGTAATGATAATGTTGATACTCGATGTCTAAAAGGTATTGGTGATAAAACATATGACTCTATAAAGAAGAAAGTAATTGATAACTATGTTATTTCAGACATCCTAACATTACTTCAACCACTTGGAGTTACTTATGCAAAAATCAAAAAGTTGCTTTCCAATGAACCAAATCCAACATTATTAAAAGAAAAGTTGCTAAGTAACCCATATATCATGCTTAATATTAAGGGGTTCGGATTCAAGACGGTTGATCAACTTGCATTAAAACTAAATCCAGGAATAAAGTGTTCCGCAAAAAGAACATACGCTTTTGTCAAATATTACCTTAAAGATATTGGAAACAATCAAGGACACACATGGGTTGATATAGACGCACTTGAAAATGCTGTCATTGACAACATTAACGAATGCACAGATATTTTTAAATCAATCATTGAGAATGAGAAAAACAAAGAAATAAATCTTCATTTCTATTATAACAAAGTTGGTCTTATGGAGTATTACGAATCTGAAAGAAATGTATTTGAACAGCTAAAAAGATTAAATAATACAACTCCGTTAAAGATAACCGAAGAAGATATAAGAATAGGAATAGAACAGTCAGAAAAGGATCAAGGTTTTACACTTACAGAAGAACAAAAAGAACTTGTCAAAAACAGCATAAAAAGTAATGTTGTAATAGTGGTTGGATTCGCAGGTGTTGGTAAAACTTGTGTTTCAAGAGCAATTCTTAATGTTTACAAACATGCAAAATATTCAATCGCCTGTTGTGCTTTGTCAGCAATGGCAGGTCAGAGAATAACTGAAGCAACAGGTTTTGAAGCATCTACAATTCATAGATTACTTGGCTATAGTCCAAATGGTTTTGCATTTAACTCAGATGTACCATTACAACAAGACGTTATTTTTGTAGATGAATGTTCGATGATTAATTCGTATCTATTTGAATCAATCGTTTCTGCAATACAGACTGGTAAAAAAATTATCATGTGTGGGGATAATAGACAGTTACCACCAATAGGATATGGAAATATATTTGGTGATTTGCTTGAAAAAACAGATGATTTCTCAATATTCAAACTGACAAAAGTTCTTAGACAGGCTGAAAAGTCTGGAATTCTTATGGACGCAAATAAAATTCGTGAAGGAAAATTTCCAATAAAACAACCGGAATTGAAAATTATCAACGGTGAACTGCAAGATATGACATATATGTTCAGAGATTCAAGAGAAAGTCTATCGTCAATTGCAATAAAAACATATATGAAAGTAGTTGAAAAAGATGGTCTTGATAATGTTGTAATCATAACACCAAGACGTGAGAATTGCGAGAACAGCGCAAACGAAATGAACAAAAAGATTGTAAATCTGATTGCGGACAAGACTCAAAAATATATGAGAATCGGAGATAAGACATTTTATGTTGGTTCTAAAGTGATGCAGACAGATAACAACTATGACAAGAATGTATTTAATGGCGAGATAGGATATATCAGAGATATTAAAACTGAGTATGACGGTAATGAAAAAACAACAGTTTTTAATGTTGAATATAAGATGAATGGGAAATCGAAAGTTGTTAAATACAATAGAAACGAATTGGGTCAGATTGATTTGGCGTATGCTATGACAGTTCATAAAGTACAGGGACAATCAATTAAATCTGTAATTATTATTACGGATATGACTCATTATACATTGCTTGATACATGTTTATTATATACAGCAATAACTAGAGCAAAAGAAAGATGCTTGTTATTATCAGAGCCTATGGCATTTAAAATCTGTATGGAGAATAACAAAAGTAGAAACAGACAAACATGGTTAAGTTTAATGTAAAGGAGATACAAGAATCAAATGATTAAAATTTCATGTAAAGAATATGCAGCTAATCTAAAAGAAGAACTAAAAGAGTTATGCGAAAAATCACCAAGACAGCGTTGCCTTACAGTGGTTCAGATTGGGAATGATGCAGCAAGTAACTCTTATGTAAATGGCAAAAGAAAAGATTGTGAGTATGTTGGGATCAGGTTCAATCATGTACATATTACAGATTATGAAAATCTTGATGAATCAGATCTATGCCAAATTATTAAAGAACTTGATAAATCAGAGGAAGTTGACGGAATCATTATTCAGCTTCCTATTCCAGAGAAATACAACGTAAAAACATTACAGCAGTTTATCAGTCCAGAAAAAGATGTAGATGGTTTCAGAAAGGATTCACTTTATAATCCATGCACTCCGCAGGGAATCATTGATTGGCTCGAAGCTAATGATATTGATTTAAGAGGTAAGTTAGTAACTGTATTAGGAAGAAGTGAGATAGTTGGGAAGCCACTTGTAAATATGCTGATTGATAAAGGTGCGACGGTTGTTAATTGCAATAGTAAGACACCAAAAGATTATATGGGAAGCTTTATGGGAATGTCAGACATTGTTGTTTCTGCTATTGGAAAGCCTAAGAATTTTGATTATACCTGGTTCGATGATGAGACTATTATCATAGATGTTGGAATCAACAGGGACGAAGATGGAAAACTGTGCGGAGATATAGACAAAGAAGATTTTGATGATTTTTTCGGTGAATTATGCTACGTAACACCTGTACCGGGTGGTGTTGGTCTGTTAACAAGGGTTGCATTGCTGAAAAACGTGATGAAATGAGTAAATGAAATTTAAGTTTCATTTATATTTTAATGCAACATATGGTATATGATGATACATCTATATACTCTATGTTGTATTAAAATTATTGCAACACACAATATTATCTATATATCTCGAAAGATAGCATTTTCATTAGGAGGGAATATATGACAGAATTAAATATTTTAACAATCATTGCATGTTCAATTGCTTCAATTCTCTTTATTATTGACCTAATTATGTGCGACACGAAAGAAGTTGTTTGGAAAAGAAAGAAATTCACAGCAGATAAGGCTAGAAAGATTTCGAATAATTATTCAAATGACATTGAATTCATTGAGAAGGAAATCAAACAGGCTGCTAAAAAAAACAAAACTTCTATCATACTGACTATCAACAGTGAAGAAGTAGTAAAACATTTCGAAGATGTTGGATTTGTTATAACACATATTAACAAAAATATTTATGACGTTGATTGGAGTAATGATAAAAAAAAGTAAAAGACATTAAAGAATATTCAATAGAGGAAATAATTGATCCTAAAACATTGGAGGAGAAAAAATGGGAACAGTAACAATCACAAAAGACACAACAAAATATCCTATCACAATGATCGGACGATATGCAGGTGTATGTTGGGGAGCAAATACATCTGACAATGAGAAAAATTATAAACGTGGTTTAGATTGTATCGAAAGTGAACACGGAAGAACATGGGAATTTCCAGATATATATGCAATTATAGATGGATATTCAGCAAAAGTTTTACGTGAATGGTACACACACGTAGGAGGTTTACCAACTAGATTACAGGCATCTACGAGATATATTAATTATTCGAAAAATGATGGCTTTAAATATGTTACTCCGCCTACTATCGAAAAGAATACAAAAGCATATTACGAATGGGTTGATACAATGGCTTATGTTAACGATATGATCAGCAAACTCATCAATGTATACAACATTCCAGTCGAAGATGCGACAATGGCATTACCATTAGCATACCAAAGTAAAATGGTGGATAAACGTAATTTTAGAAATATTGTTGATATGTCATTTCAGAGAACTTGCACAAGAGCATATTGGGAATATAGAAATCAGTTAATGAAAGATTATCTTAATGCATTAAGAGAATATTCAGAAGAATGGAAGACATTGATTGATATGACATGCAAACCAAAATGTGAGAAAACTGGATTCTGTACAGAAAAGAAGACATGTGGAAGAAAACCAAGAAAGGATGAAAACTAATGAGAGATCCTAATAGAACATACCCATTTTGCATAGAACTAGCAACAATTTGGAGTGAGAAATATCCTGACTTAAGATTTGGTCAGCTTATGTATAACTTTATTGCTTGGTGTAGCAATACAAAGAAACGTGACATTTTCTTTCCAGAAGAAAAAGAATTTATGGAACTGTTTAAGGAATTTTGCGGAGTTGAAGAGTAGATGATTAATAAAAATGATATTTATAAAGCAGTATATGACGAGATTGGAGATATTTCAGATTGGTGTTATGAAAAAGATGTAACAGGTAGAGAGGTTGGAAATTACTTGGATGGTATAGTTGCAATAGCACAAAGTTTATTAAAAAAAGATGGAGAACGAGATGTTGAACAGTGTAAATAAAATCAAAGAACTAATCTTGACCCTTAACAAAGCATCAGATGCTTACTATAACAGTGGTAATCCTATTATGACAGATTATGAATGGGATAACTTGTATGATGAACTTGTAAAATTAGAAGAAGAAACTGGCGTTGTTTATCCGAATAGTCCTACGCAGCAGGTTGGATATACTATAGTAGACAAAATCAACGAAGTAGAACACAATCATCCGATGCTTTCTCTTAATAAAACCAAATCTTCTGGTGACTTAATCAGGTTTGCAGGAAAAAAGGATTGTGTATTATCAGTAAAATGCGATGGATTGACATGTAGCTTGGGATATAAAAATGGCAAATTGGTCAGTGCGGAGACAAGAGGAAATGGTGTAAGCGGATGTGATGTATTAACCAATGTTCTTACAATTACAAACGTGCCACATGAGATTTTATATAAAGAAGATTTAATCATTGATGGAGAAGTTGTTATTGATTGGAATACGTTTAATAGAATCAATGAGAATCTTCCAGAAGATAAAAAATACAAACATCCTAGAAACCTTGTATCTGGAAGTTTGACATTACTTGATAGCAAAGAAGCATCTAATAGAAATATGAGATTCATTGCTTGGAGAGTAATTAAAGGTTTTTCACATGAATCTATGTTTTTTGATTTAAAAGAAGCTGAGAAGAATGGATTCGAAGTTGTTCCAATGCTTACATATTCAAACAATTCAAATGACAAGAAAAATATTAATGCAATATTAGAAAAAATCAGAGATATGGCTGATGAAGAAAGCATCCCTTATGACGGAGCAGTTATGGCTGTTGATGATTATAGAATTGCTGAATCAATGGGTCGCACAAATAAGTTCTTCAGACATTCCTACGCTTATAAATATGAAGATTCTTTATATGAAACAGTTTTAACTGATATTGAATGGAACACATCTAAGACAGGCTTGATTAATCCTGTGGCAATCTTCCAACCAGTCGATTTATCAGGCGCAATTACTTCAAGAGCAACACTTCATAATATTACTTATATTAAAAACATGATGCTTGGCATTGGTGATCGAATTCGCATTTACCGTTCAAATATGGTAATTCCAAAAGTACATGACAGCATTGACAAATCCGGTAATTTCTCAATTCCATCCACCTGTCCTATTTGCGGTGAACCTACAAAAATTGTAAAAGAAAATGATTCAGAAGTTCTCGTGTGTACAAATGATAATTGTGCAGGTAAACTTCTTGGTAAACTTTGTCACGCTGTCAGCAAGAATGCACTGAATATTGAAGGTCTATCTGAAGCAACAATTCAGAAATTCATTAATCTCGGTTGGTTAAATTCAATCAGAGATATCTATCATTTATCCGAGCATTTAACCGAGATGTATAAACTCGAAGGTTTTGGTAAGAAGTCAGTAGATAAACTTCTTAAATCAATTGAAGAAAGTAGAAATACAGACTTAGTTAGATACTTGTATGCTCAATCAATTCCTCTTATTGGACACACCGCAAGTAAAGCAATTTCTAGAGTGTGTAATGGAGATTTTGACATATTTTTAATGCGTATGTCTGGAATGGAGGATTATAATTTTTCATCAATAGATGGTTTTGGGACAGAAATAGTCAAATCACTTAGTAGTTGGTGGGATAAAAATGCTTGGCAATTTGCAGATACTGGTCACAACGAATTTACATTTAAGAAGAAAGAAACAGTTAATGTATCAGGATCAGATTTAACTGGTAAGGTATTTGTCATTACCGGAAGTCTTACTCAGTTCAGAAATCGTGATGAGATGAAAGAAAGAATCGAGAACCTTGGCGGAAAGGTATCTGGAAGTGTATCTGCTAAGACAACTGCATTAATCAATAATGACATTGAATCTACAAGCAGCAAGAACAAGAAAGCAAAACAATTAAACGTTCCAATCCTTACAGAGAATATGTTTATAGAGAGGTACTTATCATGACGTTAGAAAAGATTATTGAGCAGAGAGAATTGGACAAATTATATCCAATCATTTGTACAAAAAGTAAGTTAAACTATGGCGAAATCCTTACTCCGAAATACATTGATGTGATGGATTATTTATATGATGATGAATCAAATCCAGGACTTAATACTTGGGTTGATGTTGAAGGAATTGGCTATGGGTGGATATGGTGTCTTAATAAAATCCGTAGAAAATTTGAAACATTGCAACGAAGGGCAATTAGAAAATTTGCAATTAATATTCTCGATTCAATTCCAAATAATACTCCAATTCTTCGTTATGAAATTGACGGAATAAAATATTTTGGATTTATGACAGAAGATGGTAAATGTTATACACAAATCAGAGTAAGTGACGGAGAGTTTAGAGGGTGATGTAGAGAATGATTTATGTAATTATTGGACGCACAGCTAGTGGGAAAGACACGATTGTATCAAATCTAATCAAATCTGGCTATAAACGTATTGTAACTTATACAAGCAGACCAATGCGTAAGAAAGAAAAGAATGGTGAGACTTACCACTTTGTAACAAAAGAAGAATTTGAAGGATTGATTCAGAGTGGGTTCTTTGCAGAGTGGAGGTCTTATGACACTGTAGATGGTGTTTGGTATTATGGATCATCAGTAGACAGTTATGATACAGACGAAGATAGAATCATCATTTTAAATCCGGATGGATTTTCAAAAATCAAAAATATCTTAGAACCTGAAAAGGTCAAATCAATTTATGTATATTCAAACATAAAAACAATCAAAAACAGATTAAAGAAACGTGGAGATAAGAAAGAAGAAGCTAAAAGACGCATTGAGCATGACTTAATTGACTTCAAAGGACTTGAAAATGAAGTTGATAAGATTGTGTACAACAACGAGGATGACAACATTAACGATGTAGTTCAAAAGATTCTTTCTTATATAACAGAGAATAAATAAGTGGAGGAATAGTTAATTGGTATCAACGACAGCACAATTGGCTAGAGACTTGCACAACTTAGGTGACAATTTTGTAATTGCAGTGGATGAAGATGGTGTGGAATACATCATCGATTCCATTGGCAAAGCGTGTAGACATTATGATAACCCATACGAATATTGTTTAGCACTTAAGTTAAAGAGAGCAAGTTCTGGCTGTATTAAAAGATAGGAGAATATAGAAATGTATATTAATTTTGCAACAGTTAATGACGTAGCATTATTTACAACAACGTGTGATAAATACGATGAAGATATAGATATTTACTTTGGTCATATGTGTTTCGATGCTAAATCGCTTGGAGCTAATATGAATCTTATTGGCAAAGACGCAAAGGTTGTTATTCATACAGACGATGAGTCTGTGGAGAATAAATTTAAAGAGGATGTAAATTTGTGGATTGTAAAGAAAGGGTGATTGAAAATGTGGATTCTATTGAACGACACAACTGAATTGGTTGCATTTAGGAATGGTGCAAGATTCTTTGATGGGACGATTGAAGTACAGCAGGGCAGATATATTATTGATGCCAAGAGTACACTTGGTCTGTTTAGTCTTGATCTTTCTAAGCCTGTAGATGTGACTATTACATGTGACAGTGAGAGAGTAAAAGATAATTTCTATGACTATGTCAAGAAGTGGAGAGTAGAAGATGGCATTTAGGTATTCTGCATACAATACAACAATTTTCAATTGCCCATGTAAATGTTGTTCAACATGGGAAGAATGTAAAGTTACGCCACTATCAAAATGTCAGGGAATATTAGATACGTACATTGGTTACTACGAGAATAAGAGAAAAGTAACAAATAGAATAAAGTATTCCGAAACAAAGAAATCTAAAGCTATTCGTGAAAAACTTGAGAAAGATTCAAAAGACATTGAGAAGTTAATTCTACAATTATCAAAAGATGGGTGTAAAAACGACAATAACGAACTTGTTTTTCTCACGTCCAGGTATTCATACATAAAAGAATTACTTAAAAAATATTGGAAAGATGGTGAGAAAAATGAGTAGACCTAAATTATTCTTAGATTTTGACAATACCATTGTAGATACAATTGCAGCAGTTGTGTCTCTATACAATGAAGATTACGCATCTCATGAAGGTTTTGTTCAGATCGATCCTAGCGAAGTAACAAGTTGGGAATTTACAGAATGTAATCTTGCTACATATGAAGAAATAGACAGGTATTTTGGTGATGAAAGATTCTTCCAAAGAGTTAAATTATATCCAAGTGCAGGTCAAGTTTTACGCTCATTATCACATAGATATGATATCACCATTGTCTCACATGGGTATACTAGTAATTTGAGACTAAAGGAAGAATGGATAAAAGATAATATGTTCAAAGAAATCTTCGATAGTAGCTGTAATGCTGAATTCATAGGTGTTGATTGGGAAACACATAACGACAAATCTCATGTAGACATGTCTAATTCTATTTTCGTAGATGATTCTATCAGAAATCTCGAAACAAGTAGCGCAAAATATAAAATCTTATATGGAGAATATATGGATTGGAACAATACAAACATTGAGTTTATTCGATGCAAGAATTGGCTCGATTTGAACAATCAGATTTGTCTGATCGAAAGATTTTAAGGAGGTATCTGAAAATGGTAGTAACTAATTTTTTATGTTTCTTAGTTGGTGCAGTTATTGGAGTCATAATGACATGCTTATGTAATGTTAATTATGATGATTCTCGTGAAAGAGAATGGAATGAACTGAGGAGTGACATGGAAGAATTCGAATTGGACGAAGATTTGAAAGAAACAAAGGAGGACAAATAATAATGGTAAGAGTTATTAAAAGGGATTGTTCTGAAGTTGATTTTAATAAGAATAAAATTTCAACGGCAATCTTAAAGGCTATGAAGAATGGTAGTGGAATTGTCAAACCCAAAATTGCAGAATCTATTGCTGATGAGATTGAAGAAGAGTGTAAAGATCGAGAAGAGATTGATATTTCTGAAATTGAAGCAATGGTATTTGACAAGCTGATTACCAAAAAACAAAGACTTACCGCAAGAGCTTATGAGGGTTATAGAAGTACAAGAGAATTCCAGAGAGAGAATGAGAATACTGTTGACACAGAGATTTCAGAACTTTTAAACGGAACAAGTGACTACTGGAAAAATGAAAATTCAAACAAGAATCCAAGACTTAATACAACTCAGAGAGATTATCTTGCAGGAATTGTTAGTACTGATGCTGCTAGAAGATACATTCTTCCACCAGAAATTGTACAGGCAGATGCAGATGGTATTATTCATGTGCATGACAAGGATTATTTGATCCAATTTATGACGAACTGCTGTCTAATTAATCTTGAGGATATGCTTCAGAATGGCACAGTTATTTCAGAGACACTTATTGAAAAACCGCATAGCTTTTCTACTGCATGTACTGTAGCGACTCAGATTATTGCTCAGGTTGCATCTAGTCAGTATGGAGGACAGAGTGTTTCTTTAGCACATCTTGCACCATTTGTAGATGTTTCAAGGCAGAAAATCAGAAAAGAAGTAGAACATGAGTTAGTTGATATTGTAGATACCGTTCTTGATGGAACAGAATTAGAAAATGTTATTTATAAAATTGCAGAAGAACGTCTTAAGAAAGAGATTGAAAAAGGTATCCAAACAATTCAGTATCAGATTACAACACTTATGACTACCAACGGTCAAGCACCATTTATTACATTATTTATGTACTTAAACGAAGCTAAGAATCAGAGAGAAAAAGATGATTTAGCAATGTTGATCGAAGAAGAATTAAAACAGAGTTTACTTGGAGTAAAGAACGAGGAAGGTGTTTATATTACACCTGCATTCCCTAAAGTAATTTATGTATTACAAGAAGACAATATTAAACCTGGTTCTAAGTATTATTACTTAACTGAATTAGCAGCAAAATGCTCAATTAAAAGACTTACGCCTGATTACATTTCTGAAAAGATTATGAAAGAAATGAAAGATGGTAATTGTTATCCTGTTATGGGTTGTAGATCAGCTTTAACAGTATGGCATGATGAAGACGGCAATCCTAAATTTTATGGACGTTTTAATTGTGGTGTCGTAACTGTTTCACTTCCAGATATTGCATTATCTTCCGGTGGAGATATGGAAGAATTTTGGAAAATTTTTGACGAAAGAACAGAACTTTGTCATAAAGCATTAAAGATTAGGCATCGAAGATTAAGAGGCGTATCTTCTGATGTTGCACCAATCTTATGGCAGAATGGAGCATATGCAAGATTAGGAAAAGGGGAAACTATTGATAAATTATTATTCGGTGGCTATTCTACTTTATCTCTTGGATATGCAGGACTTTATGAGTGTGTGAAATATATGACAGGTCATTCACATTCAGATGAAGGAATTGGAGAAAAGTTTGGATTAGAAGTAATGCAAGCATTAAATGATAAATGTAGTCAGTGGAGAGAGGAAGAAAACATTGATTACAGTTTGTATGGAACACCATTAGAGGCAACCACAGAAAAATTCGCAAAGAAATTAAAAGAAAGATTTGGAATTATTGAAGGAATTACAGATAGAAATTATGTAACAAATTCATATCATGTTCCAGTATTTGAGAAGATTGATGCATTTGAAAAACTTAGAATTGAAGCAAAATTCCAGAGATTAAGTCCAGGTGGATCAATATCATACATTGAGTGTCCGAACATGGAACACAACGTAGATGCTGTAATTGAAGTTATTAAGTTTATCTATAACAACAATATGTATGCTGAGTTAAACACAAAAAGTGATTACTGTCAGAACTGTGGTTGGGATAAAGAAATTAATTTGATTGATGAAGACGGTCAGTTAATTTGGGAGTGTCCTAATTGTGGAAACAGAGATGTAAAAACAATGGATATTACTAGAAGAACTTGTGGTTATAAAGGTACAGCAAGGAATGGATGGAATCAAGGAAGATTAGGTGACATTCATGATCGTGTTGAACATTTGGACGACATTGATGCAGAAGATAATTAAGGAGAATAGTTGAATGAATTATTCACAGATTAGATCTATGGACATCAGTAACGGAGAGGGCGTTGGGATTGCCCTCTTCGTACAAGGTTGCCACTTCCATTGCCCATCTTGTTTTAACCAAGACACTTGGGACTTTAATGGCGGTAAAGAATGGACAAAAGAAACAAAGAAAACATTTCTTAAATTAGCAGATAAACCATACATAAAAAGAATTTCATTTCTTGGTGGTGAATGTTTAGTTGATGAAAACCTTGATGGAATTTATAACATTATTAAAGATGTAAAAGAATTATATCCAAATAAAAAAATATGGATGCACACTGGTTATACATGGGAATCTATTTTCAATCCAATTGTGACTGACAATCTCGATTTAAAAAGAGATAGCTTTATTGAACTCAGAAAAGAGATTGTTAAAATGACAGATATTCTTATTGATGGGCGTTATATCCATGAGCAAAAAGATATGAATTTAAAGTTTAGAGGTTCAAAAAATCAGCGTGTAATTGACGTAAAAGAATCTCTAAAACAGAGCAAAATAATTCTATATCTTGATTAATTAATTATGAGGAGGATGCATTAACTTGTATCCTCTTAATTAAAAGGAGCAACAAAATGAGCGAAAAAATTAAACCTAAACAAGTTCTATATTACGCACAAATTCTTCCGTCAGTTGGCATTTATCATGTATTAGAAATGAAAGTAGCAACAGTCTATGATACTTATTTTGCAGTCACAGAAAAGCGTGATAAGCATCGCTATTTGTTCAATTATACAGATGTTAATAAATCCATTTTCTTTGACAGAAGTGATTGTTTAGAAAAAGTAAAATATGCGGAAGCGCATGGTAAAAAAGTAAGCAACGAAACATACTATGAAGAAGATTAGAGGTACAAAAATTGGCAAATAAACTATTAGAATATAAAAATAGATTCCGTTTACGTGTACCTATTTGCGAATCAACTCATGATTTTTCACGTAAACTAGATGGAACTTTAGAAGATATTGATGTTTATATTTCATGCAGTAATGGAATAAAAGTTTTCTATGCAGGAAAAGGAGTTCTTGAATTATATATTCCATCTCTACAAAGAGGACATAATATTTTAAAACAACTTTATTATGAAAATATTAATCCAGACAATGTAGAAGTAATTCAGAAAACAATAATCAGAGATGGTAAAGAAGTTGTAAGAACTACTTACAACATCATCAATAAAGATTTATATGAATCTGAATTAAAA
>ERZ1034878.443-NODE-443-length-19496-cov-29.906092_pt1 | contig 19496 bp, 24 predicted proteins | sample MGYA00520593_ERZ1034878 | MGnify/ENA primary metagenome ERZ1034878 (study PRJEB33766, sample SAMN09781724) | gut metagenome | biome: gut microbiome | host: Homo sapiens | place: Madagascar | study: EMG produced TPA metagenomics assembly of the PRJNA485056 data...
GGTCATAATATGACTAAATTACAACAGATGATGAATGAAACAAAACAATTAGAAGGGTTTGAAGAAAATTCAGCGTTATTATTTGATTATACTTGGACGTGTGAAAAAATTGAAAATGGTGTTGAAGATGATGGATATAGAAAATACTTATTAGATCAAAAAGTTAAATTACGTTATGAAATTTTAAAGAGAATGGCAGGTAATAAATAACATGAGCATGGAAAAACATAATATTAAGGTAAGTGTGTATTGGCATTATGGTTGGAATCAGCCAGTTATGTATGTCCCAATGCACAGCGATTATATTGATGTGATGTATGAATTAGGTGATTATTTATGGGGTGGTGGCCATGAGTAGAATTTACAAACACGGTCACTATCCTAGTGATATTACAATGGATAATGTGAATCAAATTGTGGATATTATTGAAACTTACCTATGTGATTATAAACTTGGTTTTCATCTAGTATACCAGCGTAGGAATTTAATTCGGATGGATATTCGTAAACTGAATTCAAAAAGTGTCATAGCTACATACTCGTTTCGCTATAGTACTATGACGTTATTTAAACGTAAGGTTCTACAGGGCGCTGTATCACTTGAGGATATGATTAAAGAAAACGAACGGAGAGGCTACACATATGTATAATAATTTAATACTTGCAAGTTGGGTTATTTGGGTGGTATTATCTGTTTACCAAGTTTATCAGCATTGTAAAGGTAATTGTAAGTTTTACAAGGTTTCAAACAGATATATAAATTTCATCATAATGTTAATTGTGATGTTGGTTATGTGGTTTGTGTTAATAAACATGAAATATGATGGATTAATGGAGGTGTGTCATGTAAAATGTTGATGTGTTATGACTTCACTAAAAAGCGTTTAAGTTGTAAAGTGGTGTTATGCTTAAACAGGATTGACAACATAAAATAAGCAAATCGAAAAAGCAATGTTAAAATTAAAGGAGAAAATTAAAATGGAAAATTTAGGAAATGAAGTAATGACAATGGAAAATAGTGGTTTAAATGGTTTGGTTGTAACTGATGACATGTCTTATGATCAACGTGTTAACTTATTCAATGCGGTAAATAATGCGGAAGGTTTAAGCGATCAAGTGGGTAAGGACTTGTATTTGACAGGTTACATCGTGCAAGATGTAGAAAAGGAAAATGAAAGAACAGGTGAGATTATCTGTAGCAAGCTAATTACTGTAATTGATAAAGAAGGTAAGGCATACGCTACAAATAGTAAACCTTTCTTGCAATCATTAAAGCAACTTAAACAAGTGTTTAACTATGATTGGACAAAACAGCCAATTCACGTTGTAATTATTCAGAAAAAATCGAACTCAAGCAGTAATAAATATTTGTCAATGGCTGTAAAATAGCCTAGTTAATTAAGGGTGTTAGCCAAACACCCTTTTATTTTTTGACTTAAAAGGGGGTGTTTAAATTGGCTAAAATGAGAAAATCAAGCAAAGATGTTAAGCGATTACGTAACGCAATAGCAAGCGCAAAACGAACCGCAACAAGAGCGCAAAATTTAGGGCAGGATGTTATATTTAATGACATTCGGTCAATAAAAGATTTTAATGATCGTAAGGAATTTAATAAATATTTAAAATCAATTGAGAGATTCAATAAAGAAAATAGATATATTGAAAATCAATATGGCGTTGTCTTCAATCGAAATAAGCTTGAAAAAGCTAATAAATTGATTGATAAACAGAATAAGCAAAGAAAACAACTATCAAAGTCTGTGGGATTAGTTAAATTAAATGAAACTAAAGGCGGTATTATAACACCTATAAGTGTTAAAAACGCAAGGAGTACATTAAAAGATGACAGAGGCGGTTTTTTTGAATCGGTCCACCATGTAAATATAAATTCATATAGATATCCTAAACAATTGGATAAACGTATTGAAAGTTTGAAAAGAAATACGAAAAAAGAAAATCAGAAAATAAAGAATTTAAGGAGCAACTATAAAACCGCTATAGAAGAACAAATACGCGGTGGTAATATAACTAAAAAAGAAGGTAAACAGCTTATTAAAGATATAAAATCATTGTCAGATAAAGAATTAATACAATGGTTCTATCAAGAACGTAAGGCGGTGGCAGTATTTAACTATATTGACATGTCGAGAGAATACACACAAAACCAAATATTTGTTAATGAGCAGTTAAGTAAAAATATAAAATCAGATATGAGTGATATTAGTGATAGTTTAGCTGTATTTACTGGCCGTGCCTATGTTAGCGGTGGTGTTGTTAAGTATAAATAATGTAAAGGGGGTTGTAGTATGGCAAAGAAAAAAGGCCCAAAAGAGATTTGGGCGTGCGATTTTGAAACTACAACCGACCCTTTAGATTGTAGAGTGTGGGCATGGGGCGCAAGTTTTGTTGAAGATTCTAACATAAAAGAATATGGAAATGACATAGACGGATTTATTGAGTGGTGTAAACAAAAAACACGAAAATTGTATTTTCATAATTTAGCATTTGATGGTGAATTTATTGTCAGTTGGCTTTTAAATAATGGCTATAAGTATTCGGACAAGCCTAAAACCGGATGTTTTAAAACAATTATCTCTAACACGGGTTTATGGTATTCGATTGAGATATGGTGGAAATATTCAATTTACAGATCAACAAAAACAACAATATGGGATTCTTTTAAGTTGATTCCTTTCAGTATTAGAAAAATAGCACATGATTTTAATTTACCAATTCGTAAGTTAAAGTTAGATTATACGGCTAAAAGAGAAAAAGGACACGAGCTAACACCACATGAGGTTGATTATCTTTTTAACGATATTGATATTGAAGGGATGGCATTGAATGAATGCTTTAAATTAGGATTTAACAAAATGACAGCAACCAGCTGTAGTTTTGAATCGTTTAAGAAAACTCTACCTATGGCGTTTGGAAAGATATTCCCAACATTAGAAATGAATGTTGATAAAGATTTAAGACCTGCTTATGCTGGTGGCTTTGTTTGGACTAATCCGGAACTAAAAGAACAAGAAATATCACAAGGTATCGTATTTGATGTAAACTCGTTATTCCCTAGCCGTATGTACTATGAAAATTTGCCATACGAAACACCTGTATATTTTGAAGGTGAATATCAGCAAGATGATGAATACCCACTGTGGGTAGGCGTGATTAGTTTTGCGTTTGATATTAAAAAAGATCATATTCCTTGTATTTCATTAGACAAGTTTAGTCGATTTTTTGGTAGTAAAAAATATGTGGATAGTTCAAACGGCGATGTTGTACGAATGACTGTCACAAGTGTTGATTGGGATTTATTTAATGAACAATATGATATTTATGATGTTGAGTTTCATAATGGTTATAAATTTAAGGGTTGTGTAGGTATCGCACGACAATTTATAGACGAGCAAATGGAAGTTAAGAAAAATTCTAAAGGCGCACAGCGTTTTATCGCTAAACGTAAGATGAATTCGGTTTATGGTAAGTTCGCAACGAATCCAAATGTCACACCTAAAATCCCTTTTATTGATGAGGATGACGGTATATTAAGACTACACGACCCTATGTTTAAAACGTTTGAAAATGGTGAGGTTAAAGAGGTCATTGACGAACAATTTAGAGATCCTATTTATCTTCCTTATGGTGAATTTGTCACCGCATACGCGCGTAAATATACAATATTAACCGCACAAAAGGTAGGTATACATCGAGTTGCTTATATTGACACGGATTCTATACATTTAGTGGGTACACAAGTTCCGGACGCTATTAAAGATATTATTGACGATAAGGAATTAGGATATTGGGGGTTAGAGTCTATATTTAACCGTTCTTATTTTATTGGTGCTAAAAGTTACGTGGAAGAAATCGAAATCAGCTATAAGGAATACGTGGAACATCAGCAGGAATACATTGATGAGAATGATTGTAAAGACAATCTGTATTATATTCGTGGAGGAGTTTGTTATTACTTGAACGTGAAATGCGCTGGTATGACAGAGAAGGCGAAACAGAATGTAACATATGATAACTTTAGAGTTGGAAATGTAATTAATGACTGTTTAAAAAAGACGCATGTTTCCGGTGGTATTGTATTAGTTGATAGACAATTCAGTATAAAAAGTAGGTAATAAAGTGATAAGTGTTTTAACAAGTATATTGTATTATTTATTTATGGCATTTTGCTGTTTAAGTGTAACATTTCTATTTGTTGTATATATTATAGGAATGGCATTAATGATTATTTGGATTATAAAGGAGTAGAAAATGGAATTTATGTTTTTAATGATTTTAATTTGTATTATTTTGATAGCAACTTTTAGTTTGGTTATATATTGTAAATATGAAGCATTAAGTGGCAACTACAAATATATCAATAAAGAAATTGATAGTTTAAGTTATGAATTTTATCACCGTGATAATGCAATATTTAAAAAGTGTGATAAGACTCTAAAAGAATTTAATGAGATCATGTTCGGAAGTCCTCCACTTAAAAATAAAGTGGTGGTTGTCAGATCTATAAAAGATTATGATTATTCAGCCTATCGAAAAGATATTGATATGTTAAACCAATATTTGGAAAATGGATGGAGTGTTGTGAACCATGAAACGAATGAGTTTGTTCATACATATATATTAGGTAAACCGTTGACATGGTATGAAGAAAAAGAAGGTGATGAGGATGATAAGCGAGAAATCGAAACAGCATAGAAACCAATGGTATAGAGATCATGTAAATAAATATTGCATATGTGTAAATAAAAATGAAGTTGAAGTCGTTGGTTACATTGAAGATTTATTGAAAGAGAAAAAGTTTAGCCAGTACGTTAAAGATAAAGTTAAAGAAGATTTGGCAAAAAGTAAATAACATGCTAATATATAAACGTAAGGAATAAAGATAGGAAATCAGACATGTATGTTAGGCTTACTCACGGTGAAACGTGCTAACAACATAAATAGGCATAGTAAACTAGCTGGTAACACTTTAAACTTTACAACTTATATCTGTAAAACCCTCATAAAAGAGGGTTTTATTTTATATTGACTTTATAAAATTAATAGAATATATTAGTAAATAGAAGGGATGTGTAAAAATGGAACGTGATGAATTACGAGAAAAGTTTACGGAAGTGTTAACGGTTGAAGATCAAGCGGAACGTTCGACTATGCTAAATGACATGCGAGCGGAAGTTGAAAAAACTTATACGGAGTTAGACAATTTGAAAGCCGAAAACACAAAATTAGTTGAAAAGAATACTTCTTTAACAGAAGCAAATTCTAAACTATTTATGCAAATTGGTGTAGAAAAGTCCGGTGGCGAAAAACCGAAACATATTGCACCAATGGACTTACGAAAATTAGGTATTTAATGAAAGAGGTGATTTAGATGTCAAAAACAACAGGAAAAGATGTAACTAAAACGTTACAGAATGATTTAGGGATGGACCATGAGCCTACAGGGCAAGAAGTTGCGAGTGCTATGTACGCGATGAGTTCTAGCAATTTTAGAAGCACAATTGGAGACCCAAACGAAACGAGCTCTTTAGAGTTCATGAATGGTTTATTAGAATATCCGGACACTTTAGGTGTTGAGTTCATGAATTTAGCAACACGTATTGGTAAAGTAATTGCGCACCGCAATATTTTAACTAATAAGTTAGCTCCATTCAAAATGGAGAATATGCCTTTAGGTTATACCATGGAAGAATACTTTGTTGAGTGTGCAAAAGAGCACGCATACGACCAGGCGGACGCTGAAAACACACTGTTTAAACGTAGTTTACCGGATATTAAAACAGCTTTCTATGTAGTAAACAGAAAATCATACTACCCGGCAACAATTACGGATGATGATTTACGTAAATACTTTGTTACTTGGGATGGTGTAAACAGTTTGATCGCTCGAATCGTTGACTCTATGTATAATGGTGACAACAAAGACGATTATAACTATATGAAATCCGCTTTAGTTACACATTATGAAAACGGGCACATGAAAATTGTAAATACGAACGCTGTAACAGATACGGACACAGCTAAAGAATTAGCGCGTAAAATTACAGAATACGTATCTTACTTGACTGAGCCAACGAACGAGTATAACGCTATGGCCGTTACCAAACAGAACGAATACGATGATATTTATGTTATCTTAAACGGTAAAACAAATAGCTACTTAAATATTGACTGGTTAGCTCAGACATTCCAGCTAGAGTTTGCGCAATTCAAAACGCATGTATTAGTATTGCCAACTTTACCAAGTACGGCACAAGGTACTATTGAGGCTATTGTATGCGATTCAGAAATTTATCGAGTATTCGATCAAAAATATAGTGTTGGTGTTGCTTATAATGCTAAAGGTTTATACTGGAACTACTTTTTGCATCATTGGGAAGGAATTGCGACAAGCCGTTTCGCAAACGCTATTGCTTTTGTTTCCGGGAATGTGGAGGAAAAAGTTACAGCTATCTATTCTAATCCACAAGTTGTTGAAGTTCGTAAAGGTGCAACTGTAACCGTACCATTTACAGTACAGACTAGTGGTTTAAACGCTAAGTATAGCTTGACGGCTACATCTAGTGTAGATGATAAAGTTAAAGCTACAATTGAAAGTGATTTAAAACACGTTAAGATTGAAGGATTAGAAACAATTGACGCGGAAGGTCTAGCAACTGTAACAATTAAAGATACAGTTTCTAATGTTGATTGTGAAATTAAAGTTGTATATAACGTATAGTTATGTTATAATATCGGTGTCATGAGTAGGACATGACACCCCTCCTTTCTATTATTTAGGTGAATTGCAACTTAGGAAAAAGAGTTATTAATTTAACTCTTTTTCTTTTATTTTTATTTATTTTGTATTAGTATGTACTTGAAGGTGGTGAGATCATGTTAAGAAAAACTAAAAAGAAACAATCAGCAAGCCAAACAATTAAAGAACAATTTGAGCAAAACCAAGAGATCAAAATAGATATTGATAATTTTTTACCCAAATTTGACGAGGTAAAGTTAAGCGGTAAAAATTTAGCCCAGCAATATGTGAGTGCATTCAATACGGGTATGAATATTTATCAATGCTTAAATTATTTACAGGGTCATATCGGATGGCTTGTAAAAGCTGTGAATGATGTTGTTAAAAAATGGAATAAAAATATTGAGGAAATGATTAAGTATTGTATTGAACTTTCTAAAAGTGAATTTGATAAACATTGGGCAGAGTTAAAACCCCAAGTTATTGAATTGACAAAACAGACAACAATTAATCAATTTAATGAAAAATGGGAAGAGTTAAAACCTCAAGTTATTGAATTGACAAAACAAACAACAATTAATCAATTTAATGAGTCATGGGAAGAGTTAAAGCCTCAAGTCATTGAGTTGACGAAACAAACAACAATCAATCAATTTAATCAATCATGGGAAGAATTAAAACCGGAGTTAACGCAATATGTTAATAATACGATCAATCAATATATTGATAATCAAGACTCTAAAATCGGTAAAATGTATGATGATTTATCAATCTTGTTAACTAACTTAAAGAATAGCGGAGCTTGGACACAAACAGGTGCAACTATTTTTGATGGTCATATGACAGACGGTAGAAACATCGCAACCGGTAATATTAATATCTTTGGTGGAAGTGTTGACGGCAGTTCATACATTCGTACAAATAACGGAAGCACTGAGAACGATCTTGCGGGTGGTGTTTAATATATGGCATGGCAATATTTTTATGGGGCGTATGATAATACCGGACCGTATGCGAATGTTGTTTTAGGTGGTTCACCGGATAATACAGGGCCGTTTGGTGCACCGTTAGCAACCGCGCATGCGTTTGGATATGGTAAAGGTATCAACTTTATAGATAATGGAAATTATGGAGTTACTTTTATACTTGATTTAGTTGGTTATGCTGTTACAGACGCGCAGGAATACACTGCTGATGGGTATTATGTTGGTGATACATCACAACAATATAATTATTATATTATTATTTCAAAATCAACAGACAATCAACAGTCATGGACACAGCTATTAAGAGAAAAAATATTTACGCATACCGGACAAATGCCATTAAATTACCGTCAAGGTTGGGATGACACAGCAAGAGCGAGCCAATGGAACAAATTTATTGAATTATCAAATGATACAACGCACATTAAAATTGAATTGCAAGGTGAAGATGTAACTTTACCACATTCAAATATTTACACAATTCAACAGGTTATTCCGGATTTTAGGCCGTGGGGTGTTCGTAAAAGTGGTGTGTTAAAATCATTGAATAAAGACAGTGGATTTTTAAAAATAAGAAAATCAAACTCATGGAAGGACATCGCAAAATATAGTTATGATAAAGTAGGCAAGGAAAATCAAGGTACGAGCCGAATACGAAAAAATGGGAAATGGTTAGGACAAGGAAAAATAGGCAGTTAAAAAATAGTTGAACATTCAACTATTTTTTTATATTATAGAAAATGAAAGAGGTGATTAATATGAAAATTATTCTAGTGGCACTGGTTTTTAATGGTTTGGATTTAGTAACTGGTATTGTTGGAGCTTTACGAGAAGGAGAACAAATCAAGTCGAACAAATTAAGAGACGGACTTTTTAAAAAGGTTGGTTTTATCTTTTGTTATACTTTAGGTATTGCTATCAACTACGCGGAAGCTTATTTAACTTTGCCTTTTGGTGTTGATCTAGTTCCGGTTATTTGCACATATGCAATTATTACAGAAGTGGTTAGTATCATCGAAAACATTTCTAAAATCAACAGTGATATTTTACCGGATAAACTAAAAGCACTAATCGGGTATAAAGAAGGTGAATAATATGGATTTTGATAAAATAAAACAAAATATTTTAAATTCAAGTGAGACGTCAACTAGTGAAAGCGAAAGTATTTCTAGTTCAGAACTCCATGAAGAATTTGAGATCAATAACTTTTTACCGGAGTTCGAACCTTTAAAGTTATCTGGTAAAAATTTAGCCCAGCAATATGTGAGTGCATTCAATACGGGTATGAATGTTTATCAGTGTTTAAATTATTTACAGGGATACGTTTATACCTTAGTAACGGCTATGAATGAAACAATTGAGGCATGGAATACGGTAGTACCATTATTAGAGCAGGCAACTAAGGAATGGACAGACGAGGAATTTGACTATAAATGGTCAATTCTAAAACCTCAAGTTATTGAGCTTGTAACAAATTTAACGATTGAGACTTTTAATAAGTCATGGGAAGAATTAAAACCGGTAGTTATTAAGCTGGCACAGGACACAACAGACGCTGAATTTAAGAAACAATGGGATATTTTAAAACCACAGGTTATAACACTCGTTGAAGAGACAACAACAAATAAATTTAATGAGGAATGGGAAAAGTTAAAGCCTACGATCATTCAATTATCTACGGATACAACAATCGCACAATTTAATAGATCATGGGAAGAATTAAAGCCGAAAGTTATTGAATTATCACAAACTACAACAAGTAATAAATTTGATGAAAAATGGGAAGAGTTACGGCCTCAAGTTATTGAATTAGCACAAACTACAACAAGTAATAAGTTTGATGAAAAATGGGAAGCATTACAACCAACATTGACAGAAACGGTTAATAATTTAGCTAAAACACAAACAACAACAACATTCAATGAAAAATGGGAAGAATTAAAACCTCAAGTTATTGACTTAGCACAAAACACAACAAATACTAAGTTTGATGAAAAATGGACCGAGTTACAGCCAACATTAACAGAAACAGTTACTAATTTAGTTAACACGAATTTAGAAACTTTTAAAAGCACACTGTGGCAAGAAGTCACAAAAAATGAAAGTTTCCCATTTTTATTAGTAGAGAATTATGGCGCTGTAGGCGATGGTGAAACAGATGACAGCAACGCATTTAATAGGTGTTTTACAGACGCTAATAATAGTGGTAAATATGTATTATTAGGAAATGGTTTATATTTAATTGCTAATAAATTAAATGACTTAACAGATATATATGTGTATGGACTTTATGGGGTTAAACCAGCTATAAAATTAAATGACAATGTACTAACAGATACAGCGCTTAATTGTTATTTTTATAACATCCATTTTTTACGAGATGTAAAAAGTGATAAAAGTCTTATTAATAATTTTAATAATTCTCAATTTTCAGAATGTAATTTTACTAATATATACGAATTATTTAGTAGCATTTCACCGAAAACAAATATGTTTGAACATGTTTTATTAAATAATTGTGAATTGATTAATAGTCATATTATATCAGTATCACGACCAAGATACACAGGAATAGTTTACATAATTAATAACACGTTATTTTATTATGATGGTACAGGCTCACGATTAACTAGTATTATTAGTGGATATGTTGGTGGAAAATTTATATTTAATAGTTGCACATTTAGTAAAAATTATGGTGGTAATGTTAACGAACTATTTGGTTTAGTTGATGATATGGAATTTAATAATTGCGCTTTTAATGTGAATGATAACGCAAATATATTTTTTATACCAAATATTAGCAATGTACTAACTCAAAAAATAGAATTTAATAGTTGCAATATTAGTAAACAAAATAATAGTTTAGTTATGATTAGTTTGTATAATAAAACTATATTTACGTGTGTTATTATTAAACATTCGTTTATAGCTTTAAATACATTATTTAACTCACAAAATGAATGTAGTGTATGGCTAGAAAATAACAGGATAAATATTAAACCTACTATTAATAGTGGTGCAGGTAAAGTTAATATCGTTGAAATTCAACAAAAGGATAATGATGCAAGTCAAAATATTTTTCCTTGGACAACAGAGCCTACACCAACCGTTGAAAATAATGTTTCAATTAATAGTGCTGGAACGGGAAACTATTATGTTTTAACTGAAAATGAAGATAAAACAATTAAAAAATTAGATTATTATTTTAAATATAATCAAGTTTATACTAAAGGAGCACCGTATTATAATACAGGGCAAACTTTTAATGGTTTAGACTTAACGGGTTATACAGTAAAAACTTTCATGTTAAAAAATAATATTTTTAAACTTAAAGATAGTGATGGTAATTTAATTGATTATGTTTATTTTGATTTGAATAGTGCTAGTGTTTCGGGAGGTACGGCAGGCGCTATACACTACACAATGGTAAATATGCAATTTATACCAGCGGTGACAAAGTGGACAGGAAAAGAAGAAGCAAATGGAAATCTTGAAGTTAATACTTGTATCACTCTTATTTTAGAAAAAACTAGCTCATAAGGCTAGTTTTGTTTTATTATATAATAGGAGGTATTAATTATGGATAAAAAAGAATGTGAATTATCAAGTATTTATAAAATTAAAAAACCGGAAGATATTCCATATAATTTACCGGAAGGCCTAAGCGTTTATTTTTATATTGAATTCTATATGCAGGCTATGCATATACTAAAGGGTGTGGATTATGAAAGATATAATATCTGTAAACAGAAATTGCAAGAATTAACAATAATAGAGGAGGAATTAAATTTATGAAACCAGGTCAGAAATTAGTACATGATGGTCATGAAGTTTGTCTTTTTCCTATGGAAATCATGAATATTACGCAATGGAGCAGTCCAACCGCTGACTCACATTGTTGTGGACATCCTTTTGATAATGCGATCAATGGACAGGTCCGTATACCCGTGTATGCCCCTTTTTCTTGTCATTTATGCTATAGTGATAATGAAGGTAATACACGCGCTTACAGCTCAGATAATCCCGTATGGACACCAAGCGGATTAAAATATGTAACTGTGAGCTTTACACATGACCCAAACCCACCAACCGCAACACAATATAAACAAGGTGATCTAATTTATCATACGGGTACGGCTGGAATGGCTACAGGCGACCACTGTCATATCGACCAAACATTTACACAGAACGCAGGACTCGTTTATTATGGCGTGACATGTAGGTATGGGAATCAATGTTATGCTTTAAGTGGTTCAGAGCTACCGAACAATGTATTTTATGTAAATGATACAAATATTGTGAATGGATATGGCCAAACATGGCAAACATTTGAAGGTGGCCAGCCTCCAACACCCGAGCCCACATATAAATATACAAAACATTATTTTATGATAGATGGATTAGGTATTGATTTTGGTTTTTATAAAACGAAAGAAGAGATCAAACCCGAACCACCTGCACCAACAAGTAAATGGTTTATACCAGGTGATATTAATAACACACGACCACTTACAGAAGATGAATCTAAACAAAATTGGTTGGCATTTTGGCAGTTTTTCAAGGCTAAAGGCTGGACCGCAAACGCGGTTGCTGGTATATTAGGTAACTCCTATTTTGAGAGTACCGTTAATCCGAACCGGTGGGAGGGTGATGTACCTTTTGCACAACCGGTAGCAAGTCGTGGATATGGATTAGTACAATGGACACCGTGGACAAAGATAATAGACTGGCTAAAAGAAAAAGGATATTACCCGGATGTTTCTAAGTTTGGTCAAGGTGAATGCGAAAGAATTCAATGGGAAATGGAAAACAATCAACAATGGATTGCTACAACAGCCTATCCCGAAAGTTTCGCAAGCTTTTCAAAATCGACCGCCGACCCTTATACATTAGCGATTGAATTTTTAGCAAACTATGAAAGACCAGCAGACCCAAATCAGCCACAAAGAGGAACTAAGGCACGTGAAATATATGACTATATAAAAGACAAATAAAATAGTTGATGTTTCAACTATTTTTTACTAATATAAAATATAAAGAAGGAGTTGATTAAAATGAGTATAGGAGTTGTTAATAGTCAATTTACGCCACAAAGTAAAATTTATTTATTAAAGGGTTTAGAAATTGACGCAATGAATAACACGTTTTGGGGTGCATTCGATACGCCCGAAAAACAATTTAATTTTTTTATAAATAATTACGATCATATCGCTTTTAAAAATTACACGTATCAACGAAAAGATGGAACGGTAGTTGTTCCTGGTGTTTATGATGATCTACGTTTATACAATTATTTGATTTATCAAAATGGAAATACAGGTAATAAAGCAAAATGGATTTACTGCTTTATTACAAGTTTAGGATACTTAAATGATAATGCAACATCTATTTCTTTTGAAACGGATGTTATTCAAACATGGCGTTTTGAAATTGAAAATAATTTTATGGAGTCATATATAGCTTATGAGCATAGGCCACAATATTATGATAATGGTGATGGTGTACATAGGCCATGTATTAACACTCAACCCGAAAATATAGAAGTTGGTACAGATTTAATTTCAGATAAACAATATTTAATAGACATCACTCAAAGTATTAGTTTCGCTGTTATTGGTATGACTTGCGACATGTCCGGAAAAGATAGTTTTACAAATCCACAGTTAGGTACACCATCCCAGATTAATTATTATATATTGCCTTTTAATAGAGACATTGGAACAGATATAACTACATTAAAAATTGGAAGTGTAAGCGGTCAAACTGTGACAATCAGCGGACTCTCAAAAATATTAGACGCCATTCGGAAAAATGAGAAATTAGTGGGTAAATGTGTTTCTATAGTGGTAACCAATTCAATTCCCGGTTTGGTTATTGAAAATGGTCAAGTTGTAATTAAACGAGATTGCTTTAGTGGTGAACAACAAGGCGATTATCAAATATTAACATATAAAGCTAAACCAATGAATTCAATGATTGAAAATGATTTAAGTGCATTCCCAAAAACACGTGTATACGATATACCCGCGTTTATTGGTTTTACTGAATATACAAAATTATATACGTATCCATACAGTTATCTATTAATTAGTGACAATAACGGGACAACAAAAGCTTTTAAAAATGAGTTATGGCAAGACATGAAAAACGCTCGATTTATTTGTGTCGGCTCACCAAACAGCGCAAAGATAAATATAATGCCATTAAATTATAAGGTTAACAAATCAGATAATTTATATTCAGATTTAATAAATTTAGAAAATTCGTTTGAATCTCAGTATGAGACTAGCTTACCTATTATTAGTGATACAACCGCTTTAATGTTACAATCCTCACGAAATTCTATGAATGTTGGGTTGTCAAACATTAGACGGTCAAACGAAACAAATTCAGCTATAGCGAGCGCAACCGGTAATGCGTTGAGTGCGCAAACAAGTTTACAGAATAATTTAAACTTGAGCGTAACCGGAAGAAATGCGAACCTAGCTAGTAATTTGAATGATCTACAAAATAAGTCAAATATGATTAATGCGAGTATAAGCGCTATAGGCGGTTTAAGTGGTGGTATTGCCAGCGCGTTAACCGGTAATATTGGCGGTGCGGTAGGTAGTTTAGTTGGAGCTGGTTTAGGCATTGGGCAAACAGCCATGCAAAACCAAATTAATACAAAACAAACGAACTTACAAAATGCAAACGCTCTTTCAAACGCAAATGCACAAGCTAGTGCTAATAGTCAATCAACCGCAATAGGAAATCAATTAAGACAGTTAACAACACAGTATCAAAATCAAACAAATATTCAAAATGCTATGGATAGTTACAACGCACGTGTTCATGACGCTCAAGCAACAGCCGACAGTATCGTAACGGGTTCTAATGATCTAATGCGACAAATCGCATTGGATTTAAACACATTCGTATTATATGTTTATAGGCCAACAGACGAATATAAACAAAAATTAGAAAAAATATGGAACATGCGCGGTTATGCCACTAATACAGTTGATTATCCTAATTTAAAATCTAAAATTTCATGGAATTATATACAAACTGTAAAATGTAATATTAAAGGCGCAAACATCGACCCAAGCGACTTAGAAAAAATCAAGCGTGTGTTTGATAATGGTATTACACTATGGCACACTAAGAATGTCGGTGACTATTCTAAAAATAATGGTGAGAGATATTCGTATGCGCAGTGTGACAAATACGGAAACTATAAAGAAAAGAAAGTACACTAAAAATAAAAGGTTGACGGTTCAACCTTTTTTATTTAACATAGGAGTAAAGAAGGAGATGATTTAAAATGGATTTATTGAATGACACGAGTTCGTTTACAGATTACTGCTGTAACGCGGTGGATGTCGCAACTATGAACAATGGAGAAGCCGACTTTATTTATTATACATATTTACAAATGTTAAGTTTGAATATGTTTAAATATAAAGGTTTGCCGGAGTCCATTAATACATTCTATCTAGAATATATCTTACAAACACGTGGTTATATTGGTTTTTATGATGATGAAAGATTAGGATTAATTTGCAGTGAGATCACATTAGGTGGTCGGTTAAACCACTATCAAATGCCTACAGATTATCATACAGTTTCAACTAGCCCACTTATTAAGAAAAATCTAACAAGTGAAGAGTGTGTGGTTATGAAAAACAGTCCTTTATATGTGGGTATCTTCCCATACTTAAATTTTTTCGCTAAAAAACTAGCGTTAACAAGTCGAACGATGGACCAAAATTTGACAATGCAATGGACACCGTACATTATTACGGGTGATAGAAGAATGTTACAACAATTTAAAGTATTCATGAAAAAGATTTTGCAAGGCGTGCAAACGATCTTTACCTCAAAAGGCTTTAGAATGGAAGACGTGAATGTACTTCAAACGAACGCCCCTTTTATTGCCGACGAATTACACGGCATGAAGCAAGCGATCTTGCGTGAGTGTATGACTTTATTAGGAATTGAAAACGCAAACATGGACAAAAAAGAAAGATTAGTTGCGGATGAGGTCAACGCAAACAATCAACAGGTTATTGCTTCCCGAAATATTTGGTTAAGCGAGCGTAAAAAAGCAATTGAAGATTTAAATAAAAAATTTGGATTAAATGCAACTGTAGAATTTGCTCCATATGAAGATTTTGAGGATATCATGAAGTTAATTGAATTGGATTCAAACACAAGTGTTAAAGATCTTAATATTAATAAGAATTTAGATGTAAAAGAAGGTGACAGTGATGTTTAAAAAATTAAAAGTACCGAACTATTTATTAACCTTACAAAGTCCTGTCCTTGCGGAAAATACGGAAACAATATGTGGTGTATGCCACAATTTAGCATTTACAGAATTAATTGATGCTCAATATGAATTAAGTGACATGGAAGTTTTAGAAATAGCTAGAAAAAAGATTTTTGATTTTGATTATAAATTTTATAATGATCTTGATAAACGTAAAGCACTAGAAACCGGTATTTTAAAACATTTTTGGTTTGATGAAATAGGACAAGAAACTTATGCGTATTGGAAGTTTGAGCTTCAACACTGGTTTGAAATCAATATGGATAGATATTTTACTTTATTTAAAACTATTCCTTTTCAAGACCAGGACGACCCAACAGCGAACACAAACTATACAGAAACATATACACGAGATAGTCGAGGAAATACACAGGCAAGCGGAGAAGATACAAGTATTGCGTTACAGTCTGTAACTCCGGAAGGACGAATCGACATCGAAACAAATGATTATGTAAATAACATTGCAAAAACAATCACAAAACCAAAAAGCGCAAATGATACGACAGGTCATGAAGAATATAGTTTTAAACGACATGGAAACATTGGTATTCAAACATTGGCGGAAGTATTACAAGGTTCAAGACGTGCTGTTATCACCATTGAAAGTGAGTTATACGCGGAGTTACAGGAATACGGATTATTTTTCAATATTTTTTAAAGGGAGATGATTAAAATGAATATTGATGTAAATAAATACTATGATTATAGACGAAAAGTTTTAGGTACTTATGTAGATCGTGATGGTGCTTACGGTTCACAATGCTGGGATTTATACTTTGATTGGTGCGAAAAGAACGGATTTAAAGGCGCAAATTGTACGAGTAGCGGATATGTAAAAGATATCTGGTTAAACAGAGATACTAACGGAATGACATATAATTGCGTTGAAATTACAGAATTACAACCTGGTGCAATCGTTGTCTTTAAAGAAATCCCAAATATTACGCCTTGGAGTCACGTTGCTATTTTTGACAGTGATGTGAACGGCGTATACGGAAGATTTTTAGGCGCGAACCAAGGCGATAAAAACGGTTTAGTTAATATTGTTACACTACCATATTCAGCAACTTATGACACAGCATTTATGCCTAAAGCTATGATTTTAAATGATGAAAAAACTGAAAAGGTATTAAATGAAATTCCAAGTGATTTTATTAAAGAATATGGTACTTTCTACCCAAATTGCACAATCAAAATAAGAGAAGCACCAAGTCAAAAAGGCAATGACACAGGTTTATATTACACAAATGGTATGAGTGTACGATATGACGGTTATGTTAAGCGTGATGGGTTCGTATGGATTAGTTGGATAGGTAACAGTGGTAAACGTCGTTGGATGGCAGGCGGTGAATTAAATTCAAAAGGTATTAATTATTTACCTTACGGAGTGTTTAAATGACACAAGCAATAGATTGGTACACTCCAACTAATATAAAGTCATACAATAAATTTCTAAACTTTATCATTGGCGGTCGTGGTATTGGTAAAACCTATGGATTTAAAAAAGACTGTATCAGTCGATATAAGAAAAAAGGAAAACAATTTCTTTATTTGAGAAGATACAAAACGGACCTAAAGAAAATTAAAACATTTCTAAACGATCAATTTGAAAATTTTAAAGATGATGAGTTTAAAATTACAGGTGGTAGCAATTTTACCACCTTTTATATAAATGGTTGCGAAATGGGATACGCCACATCTTTAACAGCATTCGCAAGTTTAAAATCAACAAGTTATGTAGACATTGACACAATTATTGTTGACGAATTTATACCGGAAAAGGCCGGTTTTAATGTCTACATCCCGAATGAAGTTGAAATCTTATTAAATATCATTGACTCTATATTCAGACAGCGAGAAGGTCATGTATACTTATTAGCTAATAACACAAGTATCGTTAACCCTTATTTTAGTTATTTTGGTATAACACCCGACCCAAACAAAGAGTTCAACACATTCAAAGGTAATGAATCCGTGGAGCAGATAGTTGTTCAAATTTGCCATAGTAAATATAGAAAAGGAAATCAAGAAAAATCAAAATTCCATAAATTAATATCCGGGACAACATACGGAGAGTATAACGCTGGTAACTTTGCATATGATACAAATGATTTTATAAAAAAGAAAACACCGGAATGCGATTATTTATGTACACTATACTATGATAATATTTACTATGGTGTTTGGTTTGATATGAACACGGGTTATGTATATATCAACCAACAGATAAATAAAGAATACGGCTATTGTTATTCCATTGGAAGTAACAACCGTGAAAATATGATGATCGCGAAATTATGGCGTAAGGACCAGCGCCTAAACCTACTAGTGAGATCATACCGAGACGGATGTGTTTATTACAACAACCAGGAAACTAAACGTTTATTGAGCTATATATTCAGTAAATATTAAAAGAGTGATAATTAATATCACTCTTTTATTTTAATAAAATCTTTTAAATCATGTTTATTGACATTGTATAAATAATACTCATGATTTGGACCATGATTATTATAATACTTAATGTACTCATCCCATACGATTCTATAGTCTTTAGAATGTAAAATAATTAAACCGTCAAATGTAAAATAAAATTCTAATTCAATTTTAATATCTGTGCTCATTTTATCACCTCTTTAACTTTGACAGTTAACAACCAAACAAATAAATAATAATACTAGTAATAACATTATTTACCACCTACCAATTCTCACTATACATAGTTACAAAATTAATATATTCATGCTTTCTAACACTAACAAGCAATAAATAATACTGCCTGTAACTAATCAAGCCTTGATTATAATAAGACTGTATTAAGTTCTCTCTTTCAGTATCACTTGTAATACCAAGTGTTCTATTTAATTCAGAACATAAACGATTAAGATTTGTATAATTACTCATACGTTAACCTTTCTTTACAATCCTACAAACTTCTCTAAGTTTATAACTAATCATTTCATTCAATTCAAGATAAGATAGATAATCGATATCTTTATCGTTATAGATATCCTCAGTCATACTAATACAATCAACAATATAATCAGATAAAGACTTTAACACGTTAGCTAACTCATGCCATCCGTTAACTTGTTCTAAAACATAATCATATTGTTTTTGAATGTGCTCTTTATATTTTTCCTTAGTCATATTAACAACCTCCCTCATCATTTAATACATTCATATATAACAAACATCTAAAACGCATTAAACTCAAACACTCATTATACAAACTTAATAGTTTAGACCTTTCATGTTCATAGTCGGCTAACATAAAACCAACTGTATAAGCTCCAAATAATTCACCGTAATACTCATAGAAGATATGTTTAACATCATCCGCATTATCACAATCAGAAATCAATTTTATACACTCATCTTTTATTGAATAAAAATAATTGCGTACTTGTTTAAATCTCTTATCACTCATTTTCCT
>ERZ1034878.445-NODE-445-length-19440-cov-7.662007_pt1 | contig 19440 bp, 30 predicted proteins | sample MGYA00520593_ERZ1034878 | MGnify/ENA primary metagenome ERZ1034878 (study PRJEB33766, sample SAMN09781724) | gut metagenome | biome: gut microbiome | host: Homo sapiens | place: Madagascar | study: EMG produced TPA metagenomics assembly of the PRJNA485056 data set...
AAATGATACTTATGATGTATCAGAAGAAGATAATATCCCCGTTTTAAAAAGAGAACATATTGTTGAAAGATTTACCGAAATAGCAAATGATATTTTGTTAATTGACGAAAATGAATTTCCATATTTTGTTTTTAAAAATACAACAGCTGATGATGGTGTTGGGAGATGGTTTAAAAAATATGATGAGGAATCTGATGAGTATGTTTCATGTGCAATGTCAGAAAATACAGATGATTTTTATGCAGAATTTGTATTTATCAAAGATAGAAAAATTGACAAATTTGTAAGCAACAAAGATTATCAGTTTGAATAAATTGAAATTTTTCTTTCATTTGTATTGCTCAAATTGCCTTATTTTCAAGGCTTGTACAAGCATGTTATCTAGAATTACTCTTATTTCCTTTCATATGTAATTAATTATTTGCTTCTTTCACGCAGTATTCATGACTACTGAATGAAAGAAAAACTTCCACTGATGGACTTAGAGTGTTGAGTCTCTGTGGAGGTGTAGAAACTGGATTATATGCATTACAACAGTTGGGTATTCCGGTAAAAGAATATCATACATACGAGATTCTGCCTGAAGCTATTGCAGTTTCTCAGTACCATTTTCCGTTTGTGGTATATCATGGTGATTTATATGAAGCGGATTTTAATCAATTCAAAGGATTTGACTTGTTATTAGCAGGAACTTGTTGCCAAAGTTTGAGCAAAATCAGAATAGAAGATAAACAAGTCAACAATGGTTTAGATGGCAAATCAGGTATTTTCTTTAAAGCCATTGAATGTCTTAAGGCAATTCAGCCAAAATATTTCATGTTTGAAAATGTAATACCGAGTAGAGAAGAGGATTTAAATACAATGACTAAGTGTATTGGAGTTGATCCTTTGCTTATTAACTCTGCAATTTTTAGTTCACAGTCGAGAGAAAGATACTATTGGACAAACATTCCACTTGGTGAATTACCTAAAGAATCTCCGTTAGGTTCTGAGAGACGTGATGGAGAATAATGTAAATGAGAAATATTTCTATAAAAAAGATTTTGAAATCATCGACATGAACAAACGTGTTTTGTGCAGAGTTAAAGGTTAATACGATGGAAATGAATAGACGTATTTATAATCCTGAGTTTAAGTGTTGTACTTTGACCTGTGTAAATGGTGGATATCATATTAAATCTGTCATGGATCATGGCAGACCACGAAAATTGACACCTGTTGAATATGAAAGATTACAAGGATTGCCGGATGGATATACAGATGTAACATTTAATAGAAGAAAAATAAGTGACACAAAACGCTATTTCATGATGGGTAATGGTTGGAATGAGCCAACAGTAGAGTGGATACTAAGTGGATTGAAGAAATAGTGGAAATACAGTGAAGAAATTATGCTTTTATCAGTATTCATAAAAATCCCTTATTTATAGGGGATTGCGCAATCTCTTTATTCTAGAATTTACCTGTTTTTACCTTTCTTAATATTCTAAAACTGCTTGCTTTCAAGGCATTTGCAACTACCATGTGAAAGCATAAATTCATTTGAATTAACGGTATTAAGTTTGTGTGATGGAATGTCATGTGGACAGATAGCATTAGAACAGGCTGGTTTTAAAATCGGTAAATATTTCGCAGCAGAAATCAAAGATATTGCAATTAAAGTGACGAAGGACAATTATCCAAACACAATTCATATTGGTGATGTAAATAAAATTTTCTATAAAGATGGAGTGTTACATACGGAAGTTGGAGACTTTAGAACAAATATTGATGTGGTTATGTTTGGAAGTCCTTGTCAAAGTTTCTCAAGAGCAATGATTAAAGAAAGAAAAATTGGTTTGAAAGATCCAGAGCGTTCAGGCTTGTTTTACGAATGTAATAGAATATTGAAAGAAGTAAATCCAAAATATTTTCTTATGGAAAATGTTGTGATGAAAAAAGATGATGAAGAAATAATTAATGAAATGATGGGTGTAAAACCGATTAGAATTAATTCTTCACTTGTTGTTGGACAGCTTAGGGATAGGTATTATTGGACTAATATTCCAGGAATAACAATGCCGGAAGATAGAAAAATCACATTACAAAATGTTTTAAATGATGGTTATACACCTGATGAGAAAGCAAAATGTCTTCGTAGAAATGATTCACATGGATTTTACAACGGATGCGCTTGGACTCCAATCAAAAGATTCCATAGGTTTTACTATAAATCTTTTGGGACAATGGTGTTTCCATCAAAAGAATACTTTGAAAATTGTTTGGAAGTAACTAAGAAAATATTGAACGGAAGAAAGTCTTCAGCAAAAATTTATGATGATTACAATGGTCATGATTTTGATGAAGCAAGATATTTATGGAAAGAAGAGAGGGCAAGGTTGCAGGGAGTTCCTGAAGAATATGTAAAAGATATGTCTGAAAAAGACGCTGCTGACGTTCTTGGAGATGGTTGGACAGTGCCAATAATTGCTCATATCTTTAGTTTTATGAAGTTTTAAGGAGAGAATAAACATTATGACAATTAAATTTATCAAAGATGTTGTCTTTAAAGACCAGAAAAAAGACAGCGTAAAAATCAAAAAAGGAAAGATTCTTATAGCAAAGGTTGTAAGAAACGAAGATGGTAAGGAAGAGTATGAGATTGCTCATAAGAAAAATACATTCATGATTCCATCTTCTATGAAAGATGTAGTATTTGAGATTTTGTAAGTTTGTTCAGATTCTTTTGGAGAATAAGTAAATATACAAATAATGATTGAGAGGTATAGAAATGCTTAATGAAAAACAAAAGAATCTGGTAGAAGAAAATTATAATCTAATCTACAAATATGCAAAAGATCACAAGTTGGATATAGAAGAATTCAGTGGATTGCTTTCTATCGGTTTGTGCAAAGCTGCATTAAATTATGATGAAGATAAAACAAAATTCTCAACATTTGCTTTCAGATGTATGGGAAATGAAGTGAGTAATTATTTGAGAAAGATTAATACAGGTAAGTATCTAAGACATGATGAAGTGTATTCTATGGAAGTATTAAACGAAAATGAGAACAGAGCTATAGAAGAGACATTTCTTATGACTTCATCAGAGAATATTGAGAGAGAATACATATTTAAAGCTAAGTTTCAGAAAGAATATGGCAAGCTGAAAGACCAAGTAAAGAATATTGTTGCTCTCAAATATCATGGATATACAAATAATGAAGTTGCAGAGATTATGAATATGAAAGCATCTACTGTAAGTATGGCATTAAAGAAATTCAAAATGACTTTGGTTTGAGGTGATTAGTATGAAACATATGCAAGGTACGTTAAAAGAGATAGAGATTACAAATGATGTGAATGTGAATTTTGAAAAAATGTGTAGAGATATTCTGATTAAAGAGGGAATCGTTAAAATAGAAGATCATCCATTAACCTATGGTTCTTTGTATTGGTCAGATATTCTTGAAAAAGAACTTGGTGATAAGTATGTAGTTGTTCAGGATTGGTGCTTAGTTGACAGGCTGTTTGAAATTTGTAAATTTGGATCAGAAATTATAGAAGAGGGTTATGCCTTTATACCAACGAGCTACGATAGAGAATATGCGTTTGACATTGTATGCGACGAGTCGAAAAGTTTTAGCGAAGCATTATCTCGTGCAGTGTATAGTGAACCATAACGAATTGCGAATTTCATTAGGAGAGAATATATAAGTAGAGGCGATAATCAATGAATAATCGACAGAGGAAGAAATGGCTGAAGAGACATAGATTGTATGTGAATCCAAAGGAAACATGGAGCTTAGATGTTAATTTAGCCAAGTATATCATTCCAAGATTGAAAAAATTTAAGAAGCTTAACAATGGTTATCCCGGTATAGGCGAAATGAACACACCTGAAAAGTGGGATGAAGCATTAGACAAAATGATCCAGGCATTTGAGTATGTTATAGATTTGGACGAGTATTGGTTAGATGATCCAAGATACGACTATACAGATATTATGTTTGGCGATGACAAAGAACTTTACGAAAGCATAGTAGAGAATAAAAGAATGGAAGATATTCGCAGACTCACAGCAATTAATGAAGGATTACAGTTATTTGCTAAATATTATATGAATTTGTGGTGGTAAGGTGGTGATAATGTGGGAACAAATTATTACATGATGATAAAAGACAAGGAACTTGTAACGAAGTATTTCGATAATGAGTATGAGCTTACAGATTCACCTTATTTTGGTTATGAAGTACATATCATGAAGTTGAGTTATGGTTGGAAACCTCTATTTGAGTGGCATGGGAATGCTTACAAATCAGTAGAAGATATGCTAAAGTTCTTGGAATTTCATAGAATGGATATTGAAATTTTTGACGAATATGGTGGAAAGTATACGATTGATGGTTTGAAAGAAGAATTTACTAGCCATGTAAATAGAGAACCAGTATATATGAAACATATTCCAGAAGGTATTCCGAATCATACATTTGGTAGTAGAGATTATTTGGTTGAGTCTACTGAGGATGACTATGATATTAAGATGCCATACGACCATGTTGAGTATCATGAACTAGATCCTTATAACGAGAAAAGATATATAGATGAAAGCAGAGAACCATTATATTTCCATGATAAAGGCGGATATGATTTTACGAAAGGATGGTTTGCGTAATGAGATGTAATACAGATTTGGAAACTTGGTTACATGATTTCGAAGATGATATATTTCGTATCTTAGTTTACAGAAAGCCTGGTCAGTATACTCCATACGAAATGGAGAATAAGTTTAGTGATGAGTCTTTATATGTAGACAATGAATACAAGAAAGTCTTCATTGAAGATGTAATCGAACTACCGGACAAAGATGTTCTGATTGGATTCAGAGAAGTTCTTGATGTCAATCAAAACGAAGATGGAGAAGATGAATATGAACTGGCAGATAGCATTGAATATTACAAGCTTTCTGAGATTAAGTTGGAATGTTTTAAATGCGATCAGGTGATTGGAGGTGAATTCTAATGGATATTTTTCAGAACATTGTGTTGATCTTCATGGGTATGTTACTCTTAGGAATTTTGGTTGCATTTTCAATTCTGTTGGAGAAGTTCATGGAACTTTCAGATGAAGTACATAAGAAACTCTTTGAGATGTCAGTAGAGAATAACACAAATGTGAATGACGGATTCATTCTTGGAGATGAGTTCTTGACAGAAGACGAATTGACAAATGAAAACAATAAAGATTCAAGAGAAGAATTCGGAGTTTATTCTGAACGATAAAAGAGTAATAGTATTATGGTTATACGTAAAGTATGAGGGCAAATTCTTGCCATAATTATTCAAGACTAACAATTGGATACTGAAAAATATAGAGCTGAAATTGGTTGGATTTTAATGCCAAAAGTAAGCTGTATATGATGTTTTTTTGAACTTAAATTGGTTCAGTTTATTTCTTACTGACTAATTTTTGTTATAAATGTTTTAGAACAAATAGAAAAGAAGAGGAGAAGAAAATGAATGGATTAACAAATGAAGAAGTTCAAAAAAGTAGAGAACTTTATGGTAGCAATAAGTTGCCTGAACCAAAAATGAAAAAATGGTATGACTTCGCAAAAGAAGCTTTGAGTGAAAAAATCACAATGATTCTAATTGCGATTGCCATTTTGCAGTTGTTCCTTGGCTTTATGGGAGCGATGGAACTTTCTGACCCAATTATGATTCTTGTAGTTCTTGCAATCGTAACTGTAATTGCTGTAAAAACTGGACTTGGTGTTCAGAAATCAGCAGCAGAATTACGAGCAAAGACATCAGTAAGGTATTGTGATGTAATTCGTAATGGGAAAGTTCAGACAATCAACAAGGACGAGCTTGTAGTTGGGGACATAGTATGTGTTGGAATGGGACAAGAAATTTTCGCAGATGGTTATATCATTGAAGGAAAAATTTCTGTAAACAATGCAGCAATCAATGGAGAAACAAAGGAATGTAAAAAATCTCCGATTCCTGGATACATACATGCAAAAACTACATCTACATCTGCCTATACAAACCAGAACTGTCTTTTTGCAGGAACTACAGTTATGTCTGGTGAAGGAAAGATGATTGTTACAGACGTTGGTGTTAATACAGTCAATGGAGACACAATGGTTAAGATGCAGACATTGGAATCTCCCAAAACTGCACTGGATATCGCTTTGGATAATTTGAGTGATTTTATTTCAAAGTGGGGAACAATCGCAGCGGTCATTACGTTTATTGTGTTAACAGTTTCTGGAATTGCTAAAGTTGGCTTTGGAGAATACTTTAACGGTGAAGTGTTAAATATTATTCAGAAAATCTCTCAGAATTTCTCAATAGCATTGACAATTATTGTCGCTGCGGTTCCTGAAGGATTGCCACTTATTGTAAAACTTGTAACAAAACAGAATGTAAGTACAATGGAGAAATTTAATATCCTTGCAAAAAATCCTGGAAAAATTCCGGAGCTTGCATATGTGGATATTATTTGTACGGACAAAACAGGGACGTTAACAACAGGTGTTATGACACCGAAGAAAATTATTGATGGATTTGGAAATGATGTAATCGTTGGGTCAATACTACACGATAACATCAAGACAAATATCTCTTTAAATAATAGCGCAACATTTGACTCAGAGAATAATATTACAGGAGGTAATTCGATTGATAGAGCCGTTCTTAGTCTGGTATCTCCTGATGAATATGTTGATATTCAATCGAAACACCCTGTTAAGTTAAAGCAGGTGTTTAATAGTGGAAACAAATATTCTGCTTTTACAACAAAAGATGGTATTACTTATTATAAAGGCGCACCAGAGAAACTGATTGAACGTTGCACAAAAATGATGAAGTCCAACGGAGAAATTGTAAAGAATAGCAAAGAGGATTTAAATGCAGCTATCACCGCAATGACAAGAAATGCAATGAGATGTATTGCAGTAACAATGGCAACTGGTGATTTAGTAGAGAATAAATTACCAGACGATATGACCTTTCTTGGAGTTATCGGTGTTGTAGATCCTGTAAGAAAAGAAGTTCCAAATGCGGTAAAGACAGCACACAAAGCTGGTATTCAAGTTATTGAAATTACAGGTGATTGTATTGAAACAGCGGTTGCAGTTGCTACAGAATGTGGAATTTACAAAGATGGGGATTTGGCTCTTACAAACGACGAGTTTGAGGCGATGTCAGACAGTAAAGTAAAGAGTATTATTCCTAAACTAAGAGTTATTTCAAGATGCTCTCCAAACACAAAACTTAGACTCGTTACATTGGCACAAGAGATTGGAAAATCAGTTGCTATGACTGGTGATGGAGTAAATGATTCACCAGCATTAAAGAGAGCAGATGTTGGATTTGGAATGCAAGGCGGATCAGACGTTGCAAAAGAAGCATCAGATATCATTTTAACAGATGATAACTTCGCAAGTGTTGTAAAAGCTATAGAGCTTGGAAGAACATTCATGCATAACATTATGATGTTTCTTGAATTCCAGTTACCAATCAATATTTCACTTCTTATTCTTAGTGTGATTTACCCAATGATCGCAACAGGAGCATTATTAGCATCTGTTCAGATTCTGATTATAAATATTATTATGGATTCTCTGAATTCGTTATCATTTGGAGGAGAACCGCCAAAAGAAGAATATATGTTAGAAAGACCTATTAAAAAGGGTTCTGGATTGTTTATTGGAGGAGCAAAGAAACGTATTGCGCTCAGTACAACGGTATTTATTGTACTGTATGGAATTATCACATTCAGCCCTATTGCAAATATATTTACATCAAATATTGAAGCAATGACGGCAAGATTCGCATTGCTTTGTTTTATGGCAGTATTTAATGGTTTTAATATTCGTACTGAACATATGAATTTGCTTAAAGGTCTTGAAAAAAATAAACTATTTTCATATATCGCTGTTGGAATTTGTACAATGACAATTATTTTATGCGATCTTGCTGAAAACCTTGTAAAAGCAACTGCTTTAGATTTCAAACAATGGCTAGCAATTGTAGTGTTGGCATTTATGGTTATCCCAGTTGATCTTATTAGAAAAGCTGTAGGTAATAAAAATTAGAAAAGGAGAAAGGTAATTATGGGATTATTTAACAAATTATTTGGAGGAAACAAAACATCAAACTCAACCAATAATTCAGTTCAGGAGAATAAAGTCGTAGAAAATACGGCTTCTCCGGTTGTAATTGATATGTCAAAATCAGCAGAAAATTTAAATAAAGTTCTTATTGATATGTCAAAAAGTAGCAAGATCGATATGACAAAGCATGTAGCAAGAGTTGCACTTGCGATGGATTATTCAGGAAGTATGAGCAATTTGTTTAATAATGGTTCAGTTCAGGATGTAGTAACACGACTTCTTCCAATTTCATTAAAATTTGATGATAATGGAGAACTTGAATCATGGTTATTCTCGGAAAGAGAAGAAAGGCTCAAACCTGTTACAGTAAACAATTATAAGAACTATGTTCGCAAAGAAATGATGTCAGCTCGAATTGGCATGGGTGGAACCAATTATGCGCCAGTTCTGAAAGATATTGTTGCATACTACAAAGATATTGAGCCGAGTGATGTACCTGCGTTTATTATTTTTATTACAGATGGTGAAAACTGGGATAGATCAGAAACAAATAAAATCATCAAAGAACTTTCAAATTATAACATGTTTGTACAGTTTATTGGAATTGGGGATGAGGATTTTAATTACCTTAAATCTCTTGATGATATGAAAGGAAGAAAACACGATAATACAGGATTCACGGCTGTAGAAGATATGAACCGTATGACAGATGAAGAACTTTACACAGAAATTTTAAGACAGTACAAAGATTGGCTTAATACAAAATAGAAAATATAAAAACAAGAAAGAGGTATTTGAATTATGGCAAATGTAATTAATATGAGCAAGAATCAGAAGATTAACATGACGAAGGACGATGGAACAGCGATTAAGAATTTCTTTATTGGTGTTAATTGGGATCAGAATAGATATGCTGGTGAAGCAGATATTGACTTTGATATCAATGGATTTTTAACTAACGCTGATAGAAAAGTTGCATATCCTAAAGATATCGTAAATTACAATACATATGGTGATGGATCGGGTTATCCGTGGGTAGAATATTCTGGAGACAATTTGACAGGCGATGATTCACAGGGGATTATGTTCGATGGAAACCATTATGACGAATATTTTATTATCCATGCTGATTCATTCCCTAATGATAGAACAGATTTTACGGTTTGTTTGACAATTTATAGAGCAATTCAGAGACTTCAGAATTTTGGAATGGTCAACAATGCAGTTGTAATGATTTGCGATTATGATAACCCAACTACAAAATGGGAGTATGATCTTTCAGAAAACGAGAAATTTGAAAAACTTAATGCCGTTGAAATGGGAAGACTTTATAGATACGGAGACGGATTTAAATTTCAGGCACTCGGTTCTGGATATGTTGGTGGAATGACAGAACTTTTTAAGAATTTTGGACTTGATATTGACGAAGGAAGAGACGAAGAGACGGAGAATAAATAACTATGTTTAAAATTTTATTATTGATTATTATCATTGCAGTTGTAGTTGGTTTCTTTTTCTTTACAAAAACAGGAAAGAGAATTCGCCTTAGAGCTTCTGGAACGTCAGATCAGATTTTTGAAGAAGATGCTTCAACTCCAAGTGGAGCGGCAGCTTATTATAATACTGCAATTGCAAAAAAAGAAGAAGAATACAGAAATGTAAGTAATACATATGCAAAAACGCTTGGAACAATTAATGATTATGAGGATCAGTTGCTCAAATTAAAAAAAGATGACATGCAGTTAAATCTTAATATTAATTCGTGTATTGATAAAAATGACGATAATGGTGCAAAAGTGTATTTAAAAAAGCAACAAGAAATAACTGAAAAGATTGGAATCATTAAGGATGCACTTACTCAGATGAAAAAAGATGTGAAACTGCATGAAGAACGAAAAGATAAAATTTTCGAGGAGCTTAACGAATTAAAGTCAGAAAAGAGTACAAGTCTTCTAAAATTAGAAGCTGCTCAAGATGCGGAATCATTAAAAGCTCCAGATGTGTCTTCTAATGAAGAGGATAAAATGCTTGAAAAAGTTAGAGAAGCAGTTAAAAAGAAACAGAAGGAAGCAACAGGAAATAGAATTGCATACGATAATTCAGCTTCTGTGCAACAGGATCGTCTTGATAAACAAATGAAAAATGATGAAATTGAAAGAAAATTAGAACAGTTAAAGGCGGCTAAAAAGAAATGATTGTACTTAACATCGGAGTGTTTATATTATTTCCTCTAGTTGGTTTTCTGGTTGGATATATTCTCGGAAGACACAAAAAGAAATAATTCTAACTTTGTGTGGTTTAACCGCCACACAGAGTATTTCTAAAAATAATATGAGAGGATGTGATTATGTGGTCAATTTAGAACCACGAATGATAGAAAAAGTACAAAAGTGTTTAGAAACACATGTTGGTGGTGAAGCATATTTTAATGAATTAGATGCTGCGATTAAATCAGATGAAAATCTTTTGAAGTCTTTCATTAATCGCATTGTCATAGAAACGAAGTGTCACAACTTTGTAATGTCAGGTGAAATTGGTGTTGTATATTCTAAGTTGTATTCACATGACGATATCCATTTGTTGTTGCTACCAGGTGGTTTGAGACATGATAAAGAAATTCCTTATGACATTGGGAGAATATATGAAGGGATGGAGTTTGTATTTGTAGATGATTCGTATTATTCAGGAAAAACTTTGAACGCTGTGAAGAAATATATGGAATCTACTGGTGCAAAAATCATTGCAAATTATGTTTTCTACGATGGAAGTAGGGAGAATAAAGACAATGTGAGATCAATTTACAGATATTATGATTATCACAAGTAAGGAGAATAATACATATGGGAAGAAAATTCAGATGGTTGGATGCAATCAGGACAATGAATGTAAATGATCTTGCACCATATTTAATAAAGGAATGTTTCAATTTTCATGATGGAACATGGTGGTCATCTCCAAGTGGTAATAAATTTGATTATTACGATGATGCTCTTGAAGATTGTATTCGGTGGTTAAATTCTAAATATGATGGGAGAGAATAATTATTATGGGATGGTTAGAAGAGTATCAAACAAACGAGTGTGTTGAAAATCTTCAAGTTGTAATAGATAGACTTCGAGGAAAAGATAAACAAATCGAACAACTTCAAAAAGAGAATAATAGATTAAAGGATGAACATTACAAAGACGAAGAACTAAAGAAACTGCGAGAAAGAATTGATCATCTTGAGGGTGATTGCGCCAGAGGATTTCCAATCACAGAAAAAGAACAAGAAAAAATTGACAAAATCAGGGTGAAACATAAGAAAACATGTCCTCTTTGCAAATTCGATTTTGTGTTTGAGTGTTGTGGAATTGTTAATTTTGGTTCACTGAAATGTGGGATATGTGGCGAAGAAATAAAATTTGCAGAATGGTGATGGAGAATAAGTAATTAAAGGTTATAGAAAGGAGTTTGCGAAATGAGATTTTCTGAAGCAATCGAAAGAATTATAGGTTCGCAATCACATTAGTTTTAGACGGTGGGTGAGAACCTTATAAGATAGAATAATAAGATTGGAAGTGATAAGTAAATGTTAAAAGCCTATAAATATAGAATTTATCCAAATAAACAACAAATAGAACAAATTCAAAAAACATTTGGTTGTTGTAGATTTGTATATAACCAAACTCTTGCATATAGGAAAGAAGTGTATGAAACGAAAAAAGATTCTATGAGCAAAATAGATTGTAATAATTATGTGAATCGTATTCTTAAAAAAGAATATGAATGGCTAAAAGAAGTGGATAAGTTTGCATTGACAAATTCTGTTTATAATATGAATTCCGCTTATCAAAAATTCTTTAAAGAACATACAGGTTATCCGAAGTTTAAGAGTAAACACGATAATCATAAGTCATATACTACTAATTTTACACATGGCAATATAGCAGTAGATTTCGAGGAAAATAGAGTAAAACTTCCAAAACTTAAATGGATAAAAACAAAAGTACACAGAGAGTTTGTCGGTAAAATTAAATCTGCAACAATTTCACAAGCACCATCAGGAAAATATTTTATATCAATTCTTGTAGAAACAGAGCATATTCCAATGGAATCTACTGGTTGCATGGTTGGAATTGACTTAGGTGTTAAAGATTTGCTTATCACATCCGATGAAGAAAAATTTGAAAATATTCGTACCACCAAGAAATATGAAAATAAATTAGCAAAAGAGCAACGTAAATTATCTCATAAAGTAAAAGGCAGTAAGAATTGGAATAAACAGAGAATAAAAGTAGCAAGAATACATGAAAAGATTCACAATACTAGAATTGATAATTTACATAAAATTTCTCATAAATTAGTCAGCGAAAACCAAGTGATAGTTTCGGAAGATTTGCAGATAAAAAACATGGTAAAAAATCATTATTTGGCAAAGTCCATAAGTGATGTATCATGGTATGAGCTGACAAGACAGTTAGAATATAAGGCAAAGTGGAATGGCAGAAAATATATCAAGATAAATACATTTTATGCAAGCAGTCAGCTGTGTTCAGCCTGTGGATACCAAAATACAGAGACGAAAAATCTATCAGTAAGGGAATGGATATGTCCTGTCTGTGGAACAAATCATGACAGGGATATCAATGCAGCAAAGAATATACTGGAAGAAGGATTAAGACAAATAGCATAAAAATAACAATATAGGGCAGGGACTGCCCGAATTAACGCCTGTGGAGATAGTAGGTTACGAGGTCTGCGAAGCAGGAAGCCCATTGGCTTTAGACAATGGGTAGTTCACCATCTTCTTAACGGAGAACGAATAAAGGAAGAGTGTTGGAAAGAAGGTTATTACATTAAGTTGGAAAACGATAAAATTGTAGATTGTGATGGATCAGCAGAAGTATTCTATAGCAAAGACATTATTGCTAATGATTGGGAGATATATCAGCCTAAATTAGACGTAGGTACAGTTATTCAACACCATGACGGTACAATCGGAATTGTGCTTGATTCATGTAAATCAGATAAGGAATACACCGTTTTGAATGAGAATGGGTGTGTAGAAACAGTAAATGAAACTCAGATTTCATCTATAAAAAATGACAATGAATTGGTAGATCGAGACTGCAAGATTGCAAGTAAGAGGTTGAAAAATCTTACCAGTACATTAGAGAAGATTTCTGAGTTAGTAAACGAAGATATTTGGTGATAGAGAATATATAAGTATAAAGTTTAAAGATTAAAGGAGAAAAATTATGAGTACAGTTGAGAAAATGACGGTTCATAAAGCACTGGCAGAGTTAAAGATTATTGGAGAAAGAATTGAGAAATCAATTGATAATGGAATTTTTTGTGTAGCAAATAAGCATTCTAACGAAAAGATTAACGGTCTTAAACTTGAGGATGCAAAGAAAGATATGATCGGAAGTTATGACAAAGCATCTGACCTCATCAAAAGAAGAAATGCAATCAAGAGAGCAGTTGTGCTTTCCAATGCTAAGACAATCGTTACAGTTGCAGATAGAGAATATACAGTTGCAGAAGCCATTGAGATGAAAAATCACGGAATTGAATATGAAGAATTATTTCTTGATGAACTAAGAGGACAGTACGGACGTGCTAAAAATACTCTTGAGAAAGAAAATGGTCAGTCATTAAGCGACAGAGCAGACAAGTTTGTTGTTGATATGTACGGTTCTAAAGAGGGCAAGACAAGCACAGTTGACTTCGAAAAAGCAAGAAAAGACTTCATCACATCTAACTCTTTTGACCTGATTGATCCGATTAACATCAAAGAAAAAATTGATACTTTAGAAGAATATATCTCAAATTTCAAAACAGAAGTAGATGCTGCATTGAGTGTTAGCAATGCAATTACAGAAATTACTGTAGAGTACTAGAGAATATATAGGTAAGAGATTATTTCACTGTTTGCTGAAAACTTAAAACTACAATCATTCAGACTTTTGCAAGTATAGCCTGAATAAAAACAATAAAGAAACTTGAAAACATCCTAAAACATAAAAGGTAAGTAGAAAATATATGAGAATGCTTAATGCACAGTGTCAAGCGTTATATTACAAGATGACTGTAAAGAGTAAAGTTCAAATGTCAAGTAGTAAAGCTCAAAATTCAAAGATTATTTTTTATGTAAAGTTTAAGCAACAAAGAGTAAAGATATAAAGTTTTATAAAATCTTCGATTAACAGTTTTCAGTATGATTGTACTTGGCTGTAAGTTGTCTGCGAAGCTGGTAAATGGTGAATTAATTATAAATGTCAGCCTGCATAATAATATGCATAGTTGTCGTGTAGGTTGGCAAATAAGCACCCAAGGTGATGCGGTACGTTGCACCTGGCTTATATCCAGCGATTCTCCGTTCGACTCGGAGTGGGTGTACTGTATCTGAATATTCACAGAATGTGTTATTCGTTTCCTTTCTTTCTATGAACATTCTAGTTCAGATACAATGTTTTTCATAACTTCCTTTTGTTGGGTTGGCAACTTACCCATGAGACAAAAAAGTTGCATATAATGGGCTGTGGTGTAATGGTAGCACATAATACTTTGACTATTATAGATCCAGTTCAAATCTGGACAGCCTAGTTCTTTAAACAAAACCCGTCGTTCAGCCTGTATGGTGAGCAATATTATAAAATTGGAACAAAAGCCTTAAATGAACGTAAAACAGAAGGAATCGAAGTACAAGATTCTGGAGTAGACCTAGACACAGTACCGTTATAAGATAGCTCATAAACTGAAAAGATATATGTTTTTGAGTGAAAAAAGTAAGTAAAGAATGAAATACTGAAAATTCTTATGAAACAGAAATAGAAATCGCTCAAATTGCCACAATGTTATGAAGGGTCATTGTGGAAATAAGGATCATTACATCAATTGGTAAGATGAGCTGCCTCATAAGCAGAAAGCCCTAATAAGGTATAAACTGGGTTCGACTCCCAGATGATCCACGGGAGATACTTGACGCTATGCTTTCCCAAAGCACTCCGCAATAAAGGTTAGGTGAGAAAGTACGTCTAAGACATAAAGCATAATCTGTCATGTACGAAAACATGGGTATGCAAATAATATGGTGGATGACAGCAACGGAACGAAATTTGTTGTGTATCACAGGCTCTAGTATGAATAGGAACGCTGTGATTATAAGTGAAATTATTGAGAAGATGCACCTTCGAGGTGATGAATCTTGTAAAGGTGGTTCGAATCCACCATCCATCTTTTGTCAGATAAGACATCATAAAATCCATCTGAACAGCGAATGGCGAAAGGATGTAAAAGTGCTGTACTTGTAGGAGAATACTTACAAGAGTAAATGATGCGAAAAGAATCAGCAGAACAAAGAGATTATACAATGATCGTCATATATGAAAGAAACGTAGGTCGAGTAGTAAATGTGTAAGTATCCGTATAATTTTTCACTGGCATGAAAAGAACGTAGGCTGAGTAGTGGTAGATATAGTAAGTTTTCCGGAAGACAAAAAAGTTGGTTGGTTGTTGGTGTAATGGCAGCACGTCTTATATAAGAAGAAACTGGTTCGAGTCCAGTACAGTCAATTTGTCGCAGATATTCTTTTGATTTTTGTATTCATCTTTTGCGCTTCCTCCTTCTTATAAAGCGCAAAGTAGGTTGTTAGTTTAATGGTAGAACATCTTATTGGTACATAATGAATTCTTCCTTTCTTATACATTCTTTTAAGGTTCATTATTAATAAGAAGAAACACGTTCAATCCGTGTGCAATCTATCAGTCTTGGTTGGCTTTACTACTTTCAAACGAAGACTTTAAATTCGGAAGTAAAGTGGAGAATAATATATTAGGTGGTGAAAAATTATGAAATGTCCATATTGCAACAAAGAAATGACGAGAAAGTATAAGATTAAGCACTTCTGTAATTTCGATGATCCATGTGATTCATGGGAGAAAGAGATACATATCTGTAAGAAGTGTGGTATCAAGAAAGTAGATGGTAAATGGAAGATTCCACATAAGTACAGGAGACCATCAGTAAATCAGATTCGCAGATGCAAGACTTTGGCTAAGATATATGACATAGATTTTGAGCCACTTCTTGCCAGACAGTGCAAGAGATTCATCACGAGAATGCTTAACAGATTACATAATCAGGATCATTATTGTGATGAAGAACTCCATATCATTGGAGAGAATAAATAAGAAAAGGAGATAAGCAACATGACAAGAGAAGAAAGAATGCAGAAAAGAAGAGACACAGGTAAGGTTTACACTTATAAGAAGAATCCTTATGAGAAAGGGACTAAAGAGTGGGTTAAGGAAGAATGTGCGAGAGCAGAGAAAAGAAAATCTAAAAAACCACATTATGCTAAGATGACTTCTGTATTTGCTAAGTTGGACAATGAGCTTGCAAAAGCTGAACTTGCTGCAAAGAAGAGGTCCAAGAAAGAGAGTAAATAAATGAGAGAAGCTTTATTGAAAATTCTTGGTATTATTATCGGAATCTTCATTATACTTGCACTTAGTTGGATTGTTACATGTGGATTTATAAAATTGATTACAATTTGCTTTGGGTGGACATTCAAATGGTCAATTGCAACTGGAATTTGGTTAATATTGTTATTGCTAGAAGCAACATTGTTAGAACCTGAATCAAAATAGGAGAACAAACCAATGATAGAGATTATAGAAACTAATCTTGCTATAGATGAGAACAAAGAGATTAGAGATCATCAGTCAAGAGTAGTTCTTGCAGATGATTGGGAATCTTATTGTGAAGCATACGAAAAGTATGACGGATCAAGGGTGGTATTTCCATCAAAAAATCCTGGTGCTAGTATCTATGAAGATAGCAATATAGAGGACTTGGAGCATGATGAGCATCATTTGTATTGCAGAATAGTCAATGAGCATTTTACAGATACAAGACTTGCATACAAAATCATTTAATGAAAACAAAGTTTCATTTTGGAGAATAATATTATGAAAAAGAAAATCGCAGCAATTATTGTTGCATTATCAATGTGTGTTGGAATGACAGGATGTTCTGAAAAAGTCAGAAATGGTAATTGTAATTTTACATATGTAGATAATGAGTATATACATTTGATTACTGTTTGCGACAGAGGTGATGGAAATGTTATCGCTTATGACGAAAATACAAAAGTATTATACTTGTGTGTTTACGGATATTCCACAATGGGAATTACACCAATCTATAATTCAGACGGTTCTTTGAAATTGTATGAGAAATAATAAAATATGAGAATACCTTGTGTAAAAATGATAAGTGTATTTGCAAAACTGAATATTAGAAACTGCAATGTAAAAGAAGAACAACAAAGATAAAAAATAAGGAGAATAAACAATATGGACGTAATGACAAAAATGATGCTTGAAGAAATGCTTTCAGGAGAATCAGAAGACACTTCACTTGACGATATTATTAAAGGGTATATTAAAAAATATAAACCAACTGTATATATGGCATTCGATGAATTAGTTAAAGTCATGAAGGACTTTGTAAAATATGATGACTATTACAAAGTAGTCGCAGAGAATAAAAGAAATATGTATGATGCCTATGTAAAAATAGGATTCTCAGAAGATCAGGCAATGGCATTAATTCTTAATGACAATCTTCAGCTTATGAAATCTATTCAGAAGATTAAAACAACGGTCAATTCAAAAAACAAATAAAGGAGATAAAATATGAATTTTGGTAAAGCTATTGAAGCATTAAAAGACGGTAAGAAGGTTGCTCGTAAAGGTTGGAATGGTAAGAATCAGTACATTCAGCTTGCTACTGGCATTTCTTACAAGACAACGGATGGAGAGATTGTAAATTGCGAACATGACGCTATCGGAAACATGGCTATTGCATTTGTCGGAACATCAGGAGTACAGATGGGATGGCTTGCAAGTCAGTCAGATATGCTTGCGGAAAATTGGGTATTTGCAGAATAAAATAATTTACTTCTGTCTATATAAATAAAAATTCAAAGAACCAAGTCGGTTCACATTTTCAAATTAATCAAAACTGAATAGAGAATATAAATTTAGAGGTTGCACAGCGTACCTTTGGTTTTTTGTAAAATTAACATACTATATATAGTGCTAATAAATAATATGCATACAATATATTGACACAAAAACATCATGAAATCGCTGTTTCATATAGATTTTTACATAAATTTATTTTTGTGTTCCGTCCTGTTGGGCGTTCAGATAGATTATTTTATTAACAATATTTTACATAAATTTTTATTTTTAAGGAGGAATTTTCTGATGGCAGAAAAGAAAAAAGGTATTGATTTACCACAGACAAGAGGAACATTTCAGGTAAGAGGTAAGGTTGTTGGCACACAGAAAGACAATTTCTACGTGGAAAAGCTTACAAAAACAAACAAACCTTGGAGATCAGCAAGTTTCGGAATCGAATTTAATCCAGGTTCTACAATGTATGTTGGATTAAATGGAATGGAAAGAGATGTTGTTAAGTTCTTCAAAAGAGATGAGGAGACAAAAAAATCTATTTCAAAAGATGTTCCTTGGAAAGACCGTTTCACATTCAATGAGGAAGGTTATCGACTGATGGGTGTAAATGTTGGTGTTGAAAAAGTAAAAGATGAAAAAGGAAACGATGTAAACAACAAGAAAACTTTGGTTGAGTTTGACGCTGCAAAAGAGATTTCTGATCATCTTGTAGACGACAAGACTGTGTTTGTAAAAGGAAGAATTGAATATGGAAGTTATAACGACAGCCATACAACAAAGTTTGTTCCTAGCCAGGTGTCACTTGCAAAGGATATTGATTTTGAAGCAGAAGATTTTAATTCACTTGCAGATTTCACACAGACAATTGTATTTATGTCAGTAACACCAAATGAGGACAAAACAAAAGCAACTGTTGAAGCAAAGATTGTTAATTATGATTCTATTGAGGACGCAGAGTTTGTAATCAATGATATGACTCTTGCTCGTGTATTTAGTAAACAGCTTAAACCATATACAAGCATCAAAGTATGGGGAAATATTTCTGTAGAAAAAGATACCACAGAAGTTGAGACAACAGATTGTTGGGGACAGAAAAATAACATGGAACGTGTGAATACACCTACAGTTCGTGAACTTATTATCACTGGTGCTGATCCAGAAACAATTGATACAGAAACATACACAGAAGCAGAGATTGATAGAGCAATCGAAACAATCAAAGCATCTAAAGAAGCTGCTAAAGATTTTGGCGGTTCTGAAAATGGTACATGGGGTTCAGTTCATGCAGGTTCAGAAGATAATGATAATGCAGGTTGGTAAAAACCAATCTGCAACTAACAAAATAATTATTTTGTAAAAATTAGGAG
>ERZ1034878.446-NODE-446-length-19412-cov-239.148473_pt1 | contig 19412 bp, 30 predicted proteins | sample MGYA00520593_ERZ1034878 | MGnify/ENA primary metagenome ERZ1034878 (study PRJEB33766, sample SAMN09781724) | gut metagenome | biome: gut microbiome | host: Homo sapiens | place: Madagascar | study: EMG produced TPA metagenomics assembly of the PRJNA485056 data...
CCACAAGTAACCACAAGTGAACCACAAGTAACCACAAGTGAACCACAAGTAACCAATAATAAAAACAAGAATAAAAATAAAAACAAGAATAAAAACAAGAACAAGAATAAAAATAAAAAAGATGACGATGATGATGAATCATCATCTATGGCATCGTCATCGTCATCACCGACATCGAAAGAAGATGAATTTTCGTTTTTAAGAAATGAAGTTGAAGAGTTACGGCACGATAACTCGTGGTTAGAAATAGTTGCGATTCAATTCCATTTAACGAAAATGGACGTAATCCAGAAAACAAACGATTTCGAAACGAATTGCATAATGAATGGCCAAAAGAACCATAACGGCACTGCCGATGTCAAAACTCACTTTTGCAATTGGTTGAGAATTAACCTAAGACAAAATAATCATGCAAGCAATTACAACCGACTTAGTCAAGATGAACTTGAACGGCAAAAGCGCGATGCAGAGTTTGCCGAATACGCAAGAAAAAAAATGCTCTCTGACGACCAAACAGATGAACTTCCTTTCTCAATACAAAACGTCTGAACAACTTATGACGGTTTATAACCCCAGTATGCAAGCAACATGCGCAAAACAAAAAGAACGTTGTGTTACAGGTAATAGTCCAACGCTTGTTGACTTTAAACGCATATTTGGAGATAACAAAGCTGAATTGTGGCTTGCAATCCAAATCAAGGATTTTTCTGAATATACGGGGGTTAAAAAGAAACTCACTACATTTCAGATTGAAGATACTGCAAGAGTTATTCTTTCGGATTTCTTTTTTTTAAAAATGTCAGAGATACTTCTTTTTTTCGCTTACATCAAAGGAGGAAGGTACGAGCGTTTTTATGGCGCGGTTGACCCACTTGTAATAACATCTTCACTCAGAATGTTTCTGCGCGATAGAGCGAAAATAATCGAACAACACGAAACAGAAGAGCAAGAACGAAAAAGACAAGCAGAAGCAAAAGAACGCGAAAGTGCCGAAACGATGAATATCGAAGAATGGAAACGATATAAACCTTATTTCGAACAAGGCTTGTCAATTCAAGAATGGAAACAAATGCAAAACAACGCGTAAAACTGCCTTTATTTTAAGCCTAACGCAATTTCATGTTGCATACGCATAAGTTATAAGGTTAAACAAAAATGAACGCCTAAAACGCAAAAAAATGAATTGGACAAAAGAACAAGAACAAGCATTGATAAGATGTTATCCAGAATGTACAATGGAAGAACTTGTCATTTTGCTTGAAATGCCAGCTTACGCGATACGCAATAAAGCGGCAAAACTAAAATTAAAAAAAAACGAAGAATTACTTATGCATATCAAGAGCCAACAAGGTAAGCGAAATGCGAAACACTTGCATACAGAAACGGCAAAGGAACGCATGAAGCAAAGCATTCGCAATATGGTGAAACTTGAAAAGTTGAGAATCAAGTATAACTTGCCACGTAAAACGAGAAAAATTCTCACATTGATGTCTCCTCGCGAATGTAGGCAAAAAGCGCGTAGGCTTTATTATTTGCGCCTTAAAGGGTACGAAACTGATTGTAATAGCAATATAATCTACTACAGCAACGAAACAAAACGTTCAACAAAAACAGAAAAAACCTATACGAAGTTAGGGTACATTTTTAAGCAGAAAAATGAATAAATTCAACAAACTCTACATAACGAATGACAACCCCTACAAAAGATTTGTCTTAACCAAACAGGGCGAAGCGTATTTCAGGAAGTATTTCCCAATAACCGATAACGATACAATAGCTCAGAATTTATGTTGCTCAAAGAGAGCGGTAGTAAAATTTGCACAAACATTGGGACTAAAGAAAGATGCTGCATATATCAGTCAATGTTGCCGACATGCTGCAAAATGCGTATCACAAAGTGATTTTGAAAAATTCCTTGCTGGAGGCAGAAATTTCCATAAAACGAAAAAGTGGCAGGAAATGATGCAGACTATACAAGAAAAGGTTAGAAGAACAAGACGAATGGAATACATAAGATTGTTAAATGGTGATAGCCAAAGAACAAGGATTCGATTCCGTGAGCCTTATAGCGCAAAACGAAAATGGTATCGTACAGCAATGAAGCGAAGGCATTATATACCCGAAACTGCAAAAATTTCTCTTGTGTTCTATTACACAGATGACACGAGAAGAAATCTTGAAGTCGAAAACAAGGCACGCAAGGTAGGTTTCACCTTTCACCCTTTCAGATGAAATATACGAAAGTTACAATCTTTTGGAGATGCAACCGAGCCACGCGTTACAAAATTTGCAATCGTTTCGGCATCAATCCTGAGTACGTTAATGTAGGTGGCGAAACACCAACTGCAATTCTAACAGAATATTTACCACTCCTACAAGAGTGCGAGAATAGAAACTTTCTAAAAATAAGAAACAAAAGACAAAGTTCCTAAAGTTATTCACACTAAATTATTCTCATAAAATGATAATCCCAACTAAAAAACTTATTCCCGAAGCGAAGCTACCAGAACAACAACACGTACAAGATGCTGGCTTCGACCTTTATGCAACAAGCAAAACGCTTGACCGCGCACACAGTGCAACCATTTACGGCACTGGCCTTGCCTTCGATATTCCACGAGGTTTTGCAATGTTTATTTATCCGCGCTCATCATGCTTTAAAAATGGAGCATTACAAGCAAATTGCGTGGGCGTGATTGATAGCGGTTATCATGGCGAAGTACACGTTGTGATGAAAGGTTTGAATTGCGAATATAACGTTGGCGAACGCATAGCACAAGCCGTTATTATGCCGATACCCGAAGTAGAATACTTTGAAGTAACTAACGATTTCGATATTTCAGAAAGGGATAAAGGCGGATTGGGTTCTACAGGTAATAAGTAAAAGACTTTACAAACTATGAAAGAGCAATTAGTACCCACTAATCAGATCCCTAATGAGTTGCGCATTCTTACCAATGTTGCGTTCCTCATGGCTGATGTAACAGACACATTTTTGTTAGACGCTTATAGCCGTGTCAGAAGTTTAGGCATGGACTTTAAACGCGAAGAAAAGCAGAAGTGGAAACGAGCTGTAGAGCAGACACGTTTAGCGCGTAGAGCATGGCAAGAAGTCTCGCAACAAATGTATAACGTGCCAAATGTGGAAACCGCTTGCGAAGATAGCGACTTCTTTGCAGATGTTTTACTGCTCATGGTTGACCGCGTAGGAGACAAGGACGAACGGCAACAAATGGTGCGCAACTTCTTAAAGCGCATGAAATCAGAAATTCACATTTACGAGAAACTTTCACACAATAAGTTATAACTACTATAAAACCAACAATGAACGACTTTGATGAATTTAGAATTAAAGAATACGAAGGTTTATTCACGGATATCTATGCAGTACAAGGCAAAGCATGGTTTGGCTGGCTGACAATTAAAAAGTTCTCAGCAAGTAATACGAACGATGAGGAATTATGGTGGGCGAAGGCTTGCGCAGAGAACCTCTTAGACGAACTGCAAAAAGAACAATAAACGATAATACCCATGTTAAAAGACGTACTGATAATTCTTTTTTACGCCCTTTTTTACTCCACGACCCTATATGTCGTGCTACGGTTCACGTATAAGCTCGGCCGCTACCGAGCCGAAGAGGCAATGGCCGATGAAGTGGCGCGCCTTCGCCAATCACGTTGGAAAGAAGGCTACACGATTGGTCGTGAACAAGGATACACAAGAGGTCGTGAGCGCGGCCATAAAGAAGGCTATCGTGACGGTTACGCGAAGGGCCGTACCGAGGGTTATGAAGATGGCCGAAGATACGAAGCCATTACCGAGCATAACAGAGAACAACTTGAAAAGATGATTGCAGAACATGACTACAATATCAAGCAAGGTTAGTGTATGGACAAGGCGCAAATGTGACGGTAAGCTAATGTTTCCGCGTACCGTTGCAGCGCACCTTTACGAGATTGATGCTTACGATAGCTCAATACTCACAGAGAGCGACATTCAACAAATTAATAATTACAAAAGAAATCATCTATCAAAATGAAAAAGTACAAATTAACGAATGAAACGATTGTACACTTAGGATTTACACTTTATCGAATTGAAGCTTTAATGGATTTCTCTGATGTGAAGGCTGGCGATAAAGGAGGGTTCGTGCAATCCGAGAATAATCTCTCACAACTTTGTAACGCTTGGGCCTATGGTAATGCTAAGGTCTATGACAATGCTAAGGTTTATGACAATGCTAAGGTTTATGACAATTCTGAGGTCTATGACAATGCTAAGGTTTATGACAATGCTAAGGTTTATGACAATTCTGAGGTCTATGGCGATGCTGAGGTCTATGGCAATGCTTTTGTCTTTGGCGATGCTAAGGTCGGTGGCAATGCTTTTGTCTTTGGCGATGCTAAGGTCGGTGGCAATGCTGAGGTCCGTGGCGATGCTAAGGTCTATAAAAATAGTGATTACATAGTATTTAAAAATTGGTGGAGCAGTGGACGATATTTCACGTGGACACATAGTAATAATATGTGGAAGGTAGGCTGCTTTTATGGCAAAGGTGAAGAGCTAATAAAGAAAGCTTATGCTGATAGCGAAGAAAGCGGAAGAGAATACGAACGAGTAGTGAGATATGTGGAGAGCATCCTTGCTGACGAGTTAAACAAATAAACTAACAAAATGGAAAAGAAACAACGAATGTTCTATTTCGGAACGAATGGTTGTGCTGGGCATTATGCTCTTCCTATCAATTCAGATTTGCCAGATGTGAAAAGTGACGATTGGGCGCAATTCGATGGTAATATGCTTAATTGGATAGAGAAATATGGCACTTATAGCCAAGCAAAATTATTCGGCTCAGAGTGGTCTGTGTATGCAGTTCCTTGGTCGGTAGATGATACACGTGGTGGTTGTCACACTGATTTCCTTTGGGAAGGCACGCATTCTAAAGAAGAAATGGAAGCATATATTAAGCAAGATGTTTTTCTTCGTAGGCAGTTCTGTTTTAAGCTTGAAGCCAGCATGGTAAATCGTGGAGACATTGTTCATGCGTCAGATGACACGCTCATCAAAATTCATCACATTGGCGCAGAAGGAGAAGTTTATTATGAAGCCTATGCTGACAATGCTCGTGGACTACTACAAGATGAACCGTACACTTTTCATTACGGATTCATAACAAGTTGCTATCCTGCTACCGAAAAGCAAAAGCGGTGGCTTATGAATTGGATTAGAAAACATAAATGGCTAAGGTCTTACAATAAAAACAAGAAACAATGAATATTGCAGAAATTTTGAAGAATTGCCCGAAAGGGTTGAAGCTTTATAGCTCTATCCATGGCGAAGTGGAATTGGTTTGCGTTAATGAATATAGTGATAGATACCCTATTTATTGTAAAGCTAAAAATGGAAAAGATGTAACCTTTACAAGCGATGGTAGGATTTTACTCGAATATCCCGATGCGGAATGTGTACTTTTTCCATCAAAAGACCAACGAGATTGGAGTAAGTTCGGAGCGACTAACAAAGAAACCAAACCTCAGTTCAAGCCATTCGACAAAGTGCTTGTGCGAGATAGAGATGATAGAAAATGGGGGTGTGACTTATTTTGTCACTTAGGTGATAAGGAGGGCGTTTTTGTTTGCATTAGCTCATGGTGGAGGCAGTGTATTCCCTATGAGGGTAACGAACATCTTTTAGGAACTACAAATAAACAACAATGACACAAACAAGATTTAAGAAAATCCCCTTCGACCTTGAATTGGCGAAGAAGATAACCAACAAGGAAATTAAGGGCCACATCGTTACACAAGATGGGAGACAAGCAAGGATTATTTGTTTCGATAGAAAGGAAACAGATGATATTTTTGACCCTCCTAAAAACATAATTGCGCTTGTGAAGAATAAAGACGGGAGTGAAGGCGTGTTCGCGTTTAGAAATACTGGTATGATTCTTCTTACAGAAGAAACAGACCATGACCTCCAAATCGAAGTACCCACCTACTACCGCGACTACTCCAACTTTGTGCCGCAAAAGTGGCAACCGTGTTTGGTGAGAGATTGCGATGATGAACCTTGGAATGTTTTGGCCTGTGCTGGAAAGAATACTGATGGTGATGTGCTATTTTATGGTCCAGGACGCCAAAAATACACTTGGGGAGACGTCCTTCCACTATCAAAGGTGACCGAACGATTAGTAGGCACCACCAAGAGCTACGAGCAACTGATAAAAGAGCTTGACGGACATGGGCAAGATTAAATCATGTGACGGGCAAGGCTGCAAGGAGCGCAAGGCTTGTTTGCGCTTTGCACTGTCGCATACAGAACATGATAAAAGCAACATTCACAAGGGTTGCTATTTCACAAGGCCGAACTGGCGCGACTGCCCGATAATGATTAAAAACAAAACGATATAACAGAAGTAGAATTAGTTATAACCAGTTCAAACGAATAAATCATGACGAGACTTTTAGTAGAATATCTGAAAGATCTGTATGCAGTGCTTGACAATGCCATACAGAACTCTGACCATACGGATTTTGAACATTGCTATTGGGCACTTGATGAGTTGTGCTTATACGCCATGCTCAATACGAAAAAATACAGGAGTGTGACCTATATTCCTGACACCATGAATATGTACGACCGAGATATGAAGTATGTGCGAGGTCTTATGAACAAGGAGGAGGAGAAAGGCTACCTTGACGCTGAGATGAAGCGCGCATACAAGCTTTTTGCTAAGGACAAAGAAGAGGAGGGTAAGGCATGATAACAATAATTTCTACTGCTGTGGGGTTCGTTTATGGTGCGTACATGGCTTACATTGCTGGCAAAGAACATGACTTCTACAAGGGCCGCAGCGAGGCTTACAGAGAAATTGGGTACATTATCGAACATTATAAGAATTTAGCTGATGCAAAGAACACCGCAACAAAGGGCGCGTGAGGCTGCAGACCGAATACGCTGTGACGAGTGTGGCGAGCAGCGCACTTGCACGCCACTGATGGCAAAGGCCTGCCTTAAAGGTTTTATTCGTGGATATGTGGAGGCGAAGAAGCTATCAGGCAGCGAGAGAAATGCTAACGGGATAGGTAGTATGGGTGTAAAATGAGCTATATGAGCAGCGAACCAAGGACGAAGCAAGGCCGCACAAAATACAAAAACAAGGTTGTAAACAACGTTTTCGGGCGATTTGACAGCGTAAAAGAGTTTAAACGATACATTTACTTGCTTTCGCTTGTAAAGTGCGGTAAAATCAAAAATCTGAAAAGGCAAGTAACGTTTCAATTGTTACCTTCACAATACGTGGACGGAAAACTTAAAGAACGTGCATGTACGTATATTGCAGATTTTATGTATGAACAAGGCGGAAAACAAGTCGTTGAAGACACAAAAAGTGCGATAACAAGTAGGCATGCTGCCTACATAATAAAACGAAAATTAATGCTCTATTTATACAAAATTGCAATAAAAGAAGTGTAATGTTTGGATTATCCGCTGGCGAGATAAAAACTTGTCAGCGGATTTTCTAATATTGCAGTAATCCAAAACTACTAAATATGGAAACAAAGAAGATACCATTATCAAAATTACATCTTAACACTGGGCAAATTAAAGATGTTCCGAAAAACCCTCGTTTCATTAAAGATGAACGTTTTGCGGCACTTAAAAAGTCAATAGAAGATGACCCTGAAATGCTAAGTCTTCGTGAACTCGTTGCCTACGACAACAACGGAGAACTTGTTGTTATACTCGGCAATATGCGTTACCGAGCCATGAAAGAACTTGGCTACAAAGATGCGCCTGTTAAGGTGTTGCCAGCCGAAACAGACGCCAAGAAACTCCGCGCGTATATCCAGAAGGACAACATTGCATTCGGACAAAACGATTGGGATTTGCTCGGCAATGAGTGGGACGTAACCGAACTTGAGGATTTCGGATTGGAATGCGATTTTCTTACAGATAACGAAGATGAAGGGAAAAATGATGAAATTGAAGATTTTAGTTCAGAACTCACTCCTCAATACAAAATAGAAATATCGTTCGATAATGAAGAAGAACAAGAAAAGATATACAATGAATTAACAGAAAGAGGACTATCATGCCGAATTTTGACATTATAAAAGAGGTTAATCCACCAAAAAGCTTTAGGTGCGAGTACGTAAGAGGTACTTACGATTTAAGTATCGAAAAAATCAAAGAACATTTTAAGGGTAGTATTGATTTTCCGCAAAATTGGCAGATTGGATTGATTGTTGGTAACAGTGGAACAGGAAAGACAACGATTGCAAAGTCTCTTTTCCCAGATGCTTATATCGAGCATTTTGCCTACGATAAAGAATGTTTCCTTGATGATTTTCCAAGGGAAGCAAAAATGCAAGATGTATGTAAGACATTGAATAGTGTTGGCTTTTCTTCACCTCCTTCATGGCTTAAACCTTATGCAGTTTTGAGTAATGGGGAAAAGATGAGATGTGATTTAGCAAGAGCTATTTTGTCAGAAAAAGAATTATTCGTTTTCGATGAATTTACGTCTGTCGTTGACCGAAATGTCGCAAAGATAGGCTCATTAGCTATGCAGAAAGCTATCAGACAATCAGACAATAAAAAGCAATTTATTGCGGTTACTTGCCATTTTGATGTGATTGAATGGTTACAGCCAGATTGGATATTCAACACGAATGATATGACGTTTAGTTTGTCTTCAAAAAAAAAAGACCAAACATCACTTTATCAATATACGAAATACCAACAGCACAAGACAAGCGGAAATATTGGAAAATGTTTAGCAAATATCATTATCTGAGCGACAGCTTTAATATTGCTGCAAAAGTATTTATTTGCTTTGCTAATGATAACCTATGCGGATTTTGCGCGGCATTACCTTTACCTCACCCTAAAATTAAGAATGTGTACAGAGAACATCGAACTGTTGTATTACCCGATTTTCAAGGTGTTGGTATAGGACACAAATTTTCAAATTGGGTTGCTGAATATTTCATCAAGCATGGAAAAAGATATGTTTCTACAACTTCTAACCCAGCATTGATACATGCAAGATGTAAAGATGCGAAATGGGTGTTGAAAGAAATGCCGAAAAGGAAAAGCAAGCAAGGTAAAAGTAGCGTCTTTAATAAAACTTCAAGCAACAGAATTACAGCAAGTTTTGAATACATAGGAAATAAACAATAAAAAAGATGCGGTCTGAATGCCCATTCGCACCGAAAAACCTTATCTGTGGGAACGAGGGCATTCTCGTTGCCCCCACATTGGTTTTACATCGCAAAAGTACAAACAAACCACGAAACACACAAACAATGACAAATGAAATTCAATATATCCCCGATAGCCTATTTCCAACAGACAACGATTTTGAGGTGCCTTCTTTGCGCTTAGATATGGCTGCATCAACGTGCGAAATTCCGTTTGTCTGTTTCGGTGAACAAAAGCGAACGTTCAAAATGAATGGCACAGGAACGCTGCATTTCTATACAGACGATTATCGTTTTAACGCGGTTTACGAACACCCAGAGAAAATATTGCAGCACAATCCAGCGCAGATAGTAGAACCCAACTTCTCGCTATTCAATGAAACACCGATTGCATTCGGTTTGCAAGCTATATACAAAAAACGACTCATTGCAAGGCAAATGCAGGAGCAAGGCATTCGTGTGTTCGTTGACCTGAATGTCGCTAACAAGTTCTGCGCATTCAATTTGCTTGGAGTTCCGAAAGGTTGGAGCGCATTCTGTACACGTGGTTATGAGGATAGGGTGAATGGTCTAAACTTTGAATACGAAATAGCTAAGCGCATTGCTGACGGCAATAATCTTACATTCGTTGTGTATGGCGGTGGCGAAGTTATCAAACAATGGTGCAAAGAGCATTGCGCGGTATACGTTACACCTATCATCATTATAAAGAACAAATACAAGTCTATTCAGCGAATGGCACAGAATACTGCCTTGTTCAAGGAAAAATGGGATATGGGCAAGGCTATCCCAACGCTGAAAGATTTGCTTGACAAACAAGTTATTGACAATAGAAAACAAATTGAATATGAAAAATAGCGGAGGAACAAGAAGTACAATGAATGCAATGAGTGCAAGGGCAACGAATAATTCAGTAAAGGCGCAATCATCAAATGCTCCTACAAATATGCACGCAGAAAAAATAATAAAGGATTATGCGAAAAAAGCGATGCATTCCAATCAAACAGAAAACGATATTCGCAAGTTTGAGGATAAAAGATTGAAGCAATTGATACGCACTGGTTCGCGTTATCGAGAAGGATTATTGGAAGAAGTTGTTCAACAAGCAATTGATGCTGACAAACAAGGTAAACGATGGAACACTGGATGGGCTGAAGGTTTTAAATCTGAAATCAACAGAGTTGCAAACTTAAAGGTAATACATGACAACATTCCAGTTTATCAGAAAATACTAAAAGAGCGTAAAAAGAAGTAGACATGGTAAAAAATAGCGGAGGTACACGAAATAAAAGACGCTCGTCAGAGCATCGTACTGGTCCAGGTTTTACAGAACCAATAAAAGGTCCTACACAACCATCTTCAAAAGCAACTGAAATCCAATACGTATTTACAGATAAAATAACGGGAAATCAGTCTGATGGTTACAAAAATCTTGATGCGGTTAAAACGGCTATAAAAGAAGCTGAAAAAAACGACAAGAAAGCTGGTGTGTACGAAAAAGATAGTTATTACATTGAGCGTATTGAAAACATTAAAGGTCAAGGACGTTCCGAACATTGGCATTTTGGAAAATAAGTTGATTTATGACTAAAAAAGAAATAAATTTGCGAAATAAAGGCGAACAAAATCTTATCCCGATGAACAAGCAGCCGCCCGAAGTGCAGAGGGAACTCAGCAGAAAGGGTGGCCGCAATTCAGGGAAATCACGCAGAGAAAAGCGTGCTATGTCTGAAATACTTCGTATGATGATAGACCAACCAATAGACAAGGCAAATGCAACGATTGTAAACGCGCTTAAAAAGGTTGGAATATCATCAGAAGAAGCTACAAATGGCGCGTTGATTAATTTGCAGTTAATGAACCTTGCACTTAGCAGTTCTGTTGATGAAAAGACAAAATTACGCGCAATCGAAATGATACATCGCTTCATTGACGGACAAAAGGTTGATGTAACTACAAATGGCAAAGAAGTAACACACGAGCCACTTGTTATTGAGGTTATTGATAGCCGAGAACAAGTGATTAAAGATGATGAAGATGAAGAAAGGTAAAAGGTTACAAACAACTCGCATCTTTGCAGAAATTGAGCAAGCTAAAGCACGAGGTTATACAACCGTTAGTGAGCAAGGCAGTAGCCGAAGTTCTAAAACATATAACACCGTGGTTTGGCTTTGTCAATATTGTTGGAATAACCAGAATACTTCAACATCTATTGTTCGTGCCACATTACCTGCCTTAAAAGGTTCTGTTCTTCGTGACTTTAAAGAAGTGATGCAACGGCTCAAAATTTGGGACTTCTGTACTTTCAATAAGTCAGAATTGGTTTGCACGTTTCCAAATGGTTCTTTTGTTGAGTTTTTCTCTTGCGATAACGAGCAAAAATTACGCGGTCGTAAACGTAAAATATTGTACGTAAATGAAGGCAACGAGTTAAAATACATCGAATGGCAGCAATTGCAAATGCGTACAACGGAGTTCTCTATCATTGACTATAATCCTTCATTCACGGACGACCATTGGCTTTGTACACTAAATAAAGAACCTAATACGTATCACTTCATTACAACTTATAAGGACAATCCATTTTTAGAGCCTAAAGTTATTGCTGAGATAGAAAGCCTTAAGGAAAAAAATCCGTCCTTATGGCGCATCTACGGCCTTGGTCTGCAAGCAATGGTTGAAGGGTTGATTTTCGAAAATGTAGAAGAAGTTGAGGATATTCCGAGGTGGCATAAGAAGCACCACCGAAGAGGTATGGACTTCGGTTATACAAACGACCCGACAGCGATTGTTGATGTCTATATAGACGGAGATACATTATGGATTGATGAAATCTGTTACCAAACAAAAATGCTCGCGGAAGATATTATCAACACGCACAAAAATGCAAATCGAACGTGCCACGAAGATGTAAAGGTTATATCCGAGTCGGCAGATCCACGTCTAATTGATGAAATATCCAACGCAGGTATTGATATACACCCTGTACGTAAATTTTCTGGCTCAATCATGGCTGGTATTAACAAGATGCAAGAACTCAAAATGAAGGTAACGAAACGAAGTGTAAACGTTTTAAAAGAGTTCAGGAATTATACCTACAGACAAAACAAAGAAGGTAAATGGCTAAATGAACCCATTGATGCGTACAACCACGCAATAGACGCCATTCGTTATGTTGTACTTGAAGAGATACTTGGACAGAACAGCAACGGCCTTGAAGCGGACGAATTTTTAGCAATCATGTAACACATAAATTAAAAAGCACTAAATGAAAAGCATAGAAGAAATTATGGCTATCGGAAATCCGATGACCATATACACACTACTTACATCGTATAAGAAACCATTTCACAAAACGATAGAACAAACAGAAAGCGAATATAACCCTATGAAGCATAAGGTTATGGATACGCAATACAGAAAGAAAAAAGCTATAAAGGTTAAAACTAATAAGGTTGACAATGACGGTTCGCCATTATACAAGACTAAATACGTTGACCGTTGCCGTATTGCAGTTCCAGCACAAAGATTAATTTGTGAACGCGATGTCGGTTTTCTGTTGTCTAATAACGTTAAATACAATATTAAAGGCGAAATAGATAACAAGGCGCAAGAATTATACAATAGAACAATTGAAATCTTCAACGAAAACAAAATTGATTATTTCGATAAAAAGTTGGCTCGTGACCTTTTCCGTTGTTGTGAATGTGCTGAGTTGTGGTATATTGTTCCTTCACAAGACGAAACACAACAAAATGAAATCCGCGTAATGTTGCTTTCTCCGCTTCGTGGTGATGTGCTTTATCCACATTTCGATGATTACAATCGTATGGACGGATTTGCGCGCAAATACGTTATTAAAGACGAGTTAGGACAAACAACCATACATTTCGATGTTTATACGAATACGATGCTCTATAGGTATTCTAACGCTGATTCAACCATGCAGCTCATGAGCGCAAAGCCACATGGATTTACAAAAATACCTATTGTATACTATCGCCAAGAAGAAACAGAATGGGAATGTGTGCAACCTGTTATTGAACGACTTGAAGAATTACTTTCTAATTGGGGCGATGTGAATGATTATTTTGGCGCGCCTACTTATTTCTTCAAAGGTAAGATGAAAGGTTTTGCGGAAAAGGGTGAAGTCGGCCGTATTTACCAAGGTGAAGGAAGTGATACAGACATGAAGGTCGTATCGTGGAACTCAGCACCTGAAAGTATGCGGCAAGAAATGGCAAACCTTACAAACATCATCTTTTCGTATTCGCAGACACCCGATATTTCGTTTGAGAATATGAAAACGCTTGGTAATAATACAAGTGGTGCTGCCATTCGCTTAATGTTTACTGACCCACACTTAAAAGCCGAAACGAAAGAAGAATTGTTTGGCGAAATGTTCACACGAAGATTTAACGTTGTTAAGAATGGCATTGCTGCGAGTGTTTTTGCCACTCCTCAACGCATTGCCGATTCATTAAGGGTAACACCTATCTTTTCTCCATACATTCCGAAGAATGAAATGGAAATGTTGCAGTTAATCAATCTTTCCACGCAAGGCAAGGCTACCATGTCACAAGAAGAAGGCATCGAAGAAAATCCAATGGTACGTAATGCTGAACGCACAAAAGCACTCTTAAAGAAAGAGAATGAAGAAGCCGCCAAAATGAACCTTTTTGCCACGGCAACAAGCAATTAACCAAATGAAGAATAAGAATGAACATTAAGAATATCATTCAACTTCTGTTGCAAAGTTCTTCTGATTTCAACAAGTTGCATGACTATGTTATTACAGAGTTGAGCAAGGCGGTAAATAAGTCTTTCAACGAAGCTAACCCAGAAGAACTTTTTAAAATTGCGAAAACTTGCACCCCAACCGAAAAGGATAGGGTGCAAGCACTTTTAGATGCATATAATAACGCGGTTTTATCGCTTATAAAGCAAGGAATAACAAAAGCCGTGTTATTCTCCACTAATACGCAACAAAACGCGCTGAGCGCGTTTACTCGCTTTGAAGGTAAGGAAGTGGACGCTTGGCGAAAAGAAACGGCACGAGCTTTTATTGAAAGCCGTATGAAGCGTGACAACGGACTTAATCTGTCTGACCGCGTATGGAATTATACACAACAAACAAAATCTGAATTTGAAGTTGCAGTTTCGCAAGTGTTAGAAAATGGCATCGGCAAAGGAATATCAGCAGAAAGTCTTGGCCGACAAGTAAGGCAATATCTTAATAATCCCGACATGATGTATCGTAGGTATCATCGCAAGCAGCTCATGTCGGACGGTACGAAAAAGGATATTGTAGAATGGCGCAGAAGAGTAATTGATAAAGAAGGCAAGGTGCGTTTCATTAAAGAGGATCTTGCAAAGGTTGGCACTGGTGTGTATCGCTCCGCACGTCAAAATGCTTTGCGCCTTACAATAACTGAAACAAACATGGCTTACAACTATTCCAACTGCAAACGTTGGGAGAGTGAGCCTTTTGTGTTAGGCATTCGCATTCGTTTGTCTGCAAATCACCCAGAAGAGGATATTTGTGATGAATTGGCTGGCGATTACCCGAAAACGTTCATGTGGCGCGGTTGGCATCCTCGCTGCATGTGTTCAGTGTCTCCTATTCTAATGGACAGAAAAAGTGAGGAGTGGAAGAAACTTCGCAAAATGCCTAAAGAAGAATACGAAGCTTATCAATCTCCCAACCTTGTAAAAAATGTGCCAAGTGCGTTTTCTGAATGGTGTAAACGTAATAAGAAGAAACTAAATGTAGCTCGTGATAACGACAAGCTGCCTTACTTCGTGAAGGATAATCAGAAAGTCGTTGGTGATTTGCTTGGGTGGAAGGAAAAACAGATTGTAAAACCAATATCAAGTCGTGAGAAGATACTTGCGGCTGCAAAAGCACGTCATGAAGCGCGAACGGATAAGCAAATCAATGATATTCTTACCCGTTGGGACGAAAGAAAATATACATCTGCTCAGAAACAAAATTTTAAGGCCATTGAAAATAAAATGGGACTCAAACGTGGTATTTCAATGGACTTTGAAAAAGCCAACCAAGGAAAGGGCAACATTGATTATAAAAGCGGATTAACAGCATTCCGTGTTAATTGTCAATCGTCTGTTGTTGCTCACGAATTAAGAATGCGCGGATTTGATGTAACGGCCCAACCAAATTGGCAAATGGGAGACGATCCGAACAAACTTTCACATGGCACATGGAAATGTTGGATTAAAGCGGATGGAACACCTTTTGAAATGCCCGAACGATTTGCATATAAAATTTCAAAAAATGGAAATTACATAGGTCTACCTTATAAAGAAACCATTCAGCAAATAAACGAGCACACAAAAGAAGTTGGTCGCTACCATGTGTCCTTCGGGTGGAAAGGTGAGAAGTATGGACATATCGTAACAATGGAACGTAAAGCAGATGGTACAGCACTTTGGTATGACCCACAAACTGGCAGACGTGATTTCTTTGACAGGGAATACGCGAAGAAAATTAAAGGTGTGCGTGCGTATCGTGTAGACAATCTTCTATTTGATGCTAAAAACTGGAATGTTGTTAGACCGATTGACAATGAAGCCTACATAACTCCAAGCCCGAAAAACAAAAGTGAAAATGGTGTGCCGTTTCGGGGCAAGAAAAGCGATGTCGTAGGTTCAATTCAGTTAACCGATGAACAAAAACAATATAGAAAAGAATTGCAAAATAAAGCGATTAAAGACTTTAAGGGAGTTCTTGTTGAAAACAAAGTAGATATTCAAATAACATCGAAAAGTATAAAAGAGTTTCTAAATCAACCTCACAAAGATTATTTTATAAAAAACGAGCAAGTAAAACATTTAGATAAGCTGATAAGAAATGCAAAATATCTTACAAGAATTGTAGACAAGCATGGTAATCCTAATATTCCATATTCTCATATATTTGAAGTTGTGTTCAATGGAGAAAAGTCGTGGCTCATAGCCCGTGAAGATTTAAGCGGGACTGTCGTGTTTCATGGCATTTCCGATACGAACCCCATAAAATAAAGAAAAGTTAGCTCCCCTTCTTGAAACAATCAAGTTCAGAGCTAACTTAATTTTGGGTGACTTCTCTTATATTTGTGAAGAGTTGCATTTAACCCGATAGCTGATTATAGGTATCAGCAAAAAAACCGTTATTTATACACGTCCGCAAAGAACGTCCATTGTTTCATCTGTGTTGAGTTGTCGTGCTTTGCCGCCTTCAACCACTATATAAAGTGGTAACCCAATCATACCACCTTTTTCTCTTCTATGATACCAACGTATGTCAGCAACATAAAGAGCTTGCTTTCCGAATAATCCAGCTCGGTGAGCATAATCGAAGCCTAAGTCTCTTGCAAAACGGCACGCGATTGCTTTCTTACTAAAGTGTCCCATAACGTTTTCTTTTTGCAAAAATACGAATAAACTTAAATACCTTGCAAGTGTTTATGGTTTGTATTCATTTGTTTTGGTTTATATTTATTGTTTGTTCGTAGTTAATTTATATTTAATTCGAATTTATTCATGGTTTATTTACGCATCAATTTCCCAAAGATATTGAATATCCCCACCGCCTAAAGTAAGCGTCACGTCAGGCTGGGCCATCAAGTCACTTTTTTTGAATGAGAAATAATACAGCGACCTTGGCTTAAGCTCGCCACTGATTATCTTCAATTCGTATGATGACTTCATATAGGTTGAGCCAGTGGTCAAATCCCATCGAAGCAGGTCTTTCAAAAAATCTTTTGCTTTCATGTCGTTAATCTATAAAGTCATTGAATGTTGTTACCTCCTCACCATCTTGAATAAAAGGCTTCTTGTCGCAAATGTAGCCTTTCCAAAAGCCATATTCGTAGATAAGGAATATGTGGTATCCAGCATTACGAAGAGCTTTAAAGGCAGCTTTCATTTCCTCGCCATTAAATCGGATATTAACGTCACTGTCAAATGCTTCGTGGTCGCCAAATCCGTAGGCCTTACCACTTCGTTTATGAACTCTAACGTATAGAGTCTTGCCCCTGTACGCGCTTTGTCTTTCTGGGTGAAATATGCGCCAGACGCAAGTGCTGAGAAACGCATCACAAATGTATTGTACAACTTCTTGGCGCACTTCTGTTGGCCGTACGTAATCGTTCTTGGGTATGTTTACTGTTATTTCCATGCTGCTGTTTTTACTTTTAATTCGTGTGATTGTTTTTGCAATTTCTTCGTTCATGACTCGCGAGTGGGTGATTTCCACTCGCGAGGTTGATATATTTAGATTGCGTATTGTTCTTCAAGGAACTTAACCATTGCTCTATTCTGTGGCAGCATGTCAGGTATATTCATGCTGTCGGCTTTATAAAGCTCTGTTGCAGCGTTATAGACGTCCCACACAGTTGTTTTATTAGTGTTGTGATAGTTAACAAGCAACAACTCGGTAAAGCGTGAAATTTGCGCCTGATTGAGAGGATAAACGACTGGCTCTTTGATAGCCTTGTTCAATGTGTCGCACTTTACTCGGATAGTTGTAAGCATGCCAATCAGCGTGAATACTTGCTCGGTTGTAAGGTTTATGCTCTTCATGCGTTCCATGCGCTCTCTGTCGCTTACAATGATGTGGCGTGCATCAACGAGCCAAGACTTGATAACATCAAGGACATCTTGAATCGTTAACTTATCACCTCGTCCAGCACCTTTCTCGGCATACGTTGATATGTAGTTGCTCGCATTGAGCATGCATTGATTGTGGCATATCTTAACCATGTTCCCAAATCCAGCTTGAATGCCTTTTGGGTGGAAAGCAATAGCGATGTTTGTAGTGTTCTCACTGTCATCAAAATCGCTTATTCTGATGTTTGCGAAAACGCGTCTCAAAATGTGTGCTTCTACTGCCTTATCTCCGTACTGAGCTTCTACCTGCGGAAGTAGCACAACACCAGGCTGAGCGCGGTCTTTGTTCTGTGCTGCAAATAAGTCGTACACTTCAACATTGAAGTGCTGCTCGTTGCACATGTTAATTACTTCGTTGAGCAACTGGAAGTGATAGATACCTTTCAACGGATTGTTGTATACATCGTTTTCCTTGTGCGTGCGTTGGAGTTGTTCTAACGTAATGGTTTGTACTTTCGCTTTTTCGAAGTCAAAAAACTTATTATCCATTGTGTTATATATTTTAGAGTTGTTATTGTCAGATTAAAATTGCGCTTAACGTTATCGCCCAACGAATTGTGATAGCAAAGTGCGAGGTGTACGTTTCGCTCCCAACTGGGATAAGTCTGACTTATGCACTCGTGCAACTATTCAGAAGTATCTCCTTTTCTAAGCATCTTAACGTTTAGCTTCAACGTTTGGCTTATTTATTGTTCACGCCAAACAAGAACGATTTTGTAGCTATCCAAATACAGCTTGCTACAGATGAGCTGATTTTTTTTGTTAGGTGTTTTTTCTCACCCCGCGGCTTGGCCGTCCGCTGACTGTTGTATACGGCTTTTCTCTACAATGGTGCTTGGATTGCACCTACGGCTTTTTAGTTGTATTGCTCAACCCTCGTAACGATAAGGTACGGTATACGTTTTCTCGGTTTGTAACGTGTTATCTCACGACTGGTTAACACCACAGCTTTCGGATTTACTCTTGTCTGAGGTTTACTTTCTGCTTTTTTGAATGGAAAGCGCAAAGAAATTCTAAGAATCGCCCGTACCATATTCAAACGTTTGTTTTGTAGGTGTGAGGGGAATCGAACCCCTCACGCTGCCTTTCAGCTCACCCTCTTGCCCATTCTTCAAAAGCATCTACAAAATCGTTGCGAATGAAGAGCATATCACCAGTACCATCACCCCACCAATCAGAATAATGAGTAAGAAATTCTCCTTTATTTCCATTGATGCAAAGTTTCTTGTAAATAGATCTGAACATTGCCGAAATCTTTCTTCCGCTGAAGTGTCCAGCTCTCTTTGCGTCATTCGTGCAATACCCATCGGCAGAATGCTCATCGACATTTCCCTTGTTGTCAACGAAATCAGCATAATCGTCACCCCAAAAGCCATGAGTGATAGTATCTTTCAAGAGTTGCTTTTGGTCTTCCGTTAACTCCTTTACTAAGTTTTCGATTGTTTCCATTTTGAATAAATTTAAATCGTTTTTGTAACATATTTTGTAACAAGTTTAGTAACTTGTTTTAAAACACATTGCAAAAATACAAAGTGA
>ERZ1034878.447-NODE-447-length-19403-cov-11.890376_pt1 | contig 19403 bp, 23 predicted proteins | sample MGYA00520593_ERZ1034878 | MGnify/ENA primary metagenome ERZ1034878 (study PRJEB33766, sample SAMN09781724) | gut metagenome | biome: gut microbiome | host: Homo sapiens | place: Madagascar | study: EMG produced TPA metagenomics assembly of the PRJNA485056 data...
CTTCTTTTCTTTTTTCTTTGTTTTTACTGGTCTTGCCATTTTTTACTTTCCTTTATGTTTTTCTTTTTAATTTATTTAATTTATCAAATGAATAGGTTAATAAGTGAATAAGAGAATAAGTTCTTTACAAATATGTAGTTGTTAAAATTTATCAACATCGCTTTTTGTAACAGACTTCGCCTCTTTGCCTCTAAACATCTAGGCATCTAATCCTATTACTATGCTACGCACTAAACTGTTTTCTTCTTAGTGATAGCCAAGCCTTTTTTACCACGTCTTGTTCTTCCGTTAGTTTTTGTTCTTTGACCACGGCAAGGAAGGTTACGTTTATGTCTCATTCCTCTGTAAGAACCGATTTCTTGAAGACGTTTAATGTGTAATGAAACTTCACGTCTCAAGTCACCTTCGATATGGTAGTTAGCCAATTCGTTTCTTAATAGTTTAATATCTTCATCTGTCAAATCGTCTGTTCTTAGATCCGGTGAAATCTTTGTTGCTTCAAGAATTTTTTTTGCTCTTGTAGGTCCGATTCCGTAGATGTAAGTTAGTGCGATTTCCATTCTTTTGTTACGAGGTAAATCTACCCCTGATAGTCTTGCCATTTTTAATTTTTCCTTTCTTGTTGTTAGATTTTTTTGTGTATGAGGCTTAAATACTTCCTCACCAACTACTGTCTAGCCCCGTAGTTTCGGGATTTTCTACTGATTGAGTTAAATTTTGCTTCGCGCTACTTCGTGCTGGGTCCACTCTGTTGTTGCTGCCTTTATATAAAAACAAAACTTTTCCTATTTTGGGCTCGCTTAGAGCTCACACGGCGCACTATGCAAAAATTAACCTTGTCTTTGTTTGTGTTTAGGGTTTTCGCAAATTACAGCGATTCTTCCTTTTCTTTTGATACATTTGCATTTATCGCAAATTGGTTTTACTGATGATCTTACTTTCATTGTGTTTTTCCTTATATTTTGTGTACATTATTTAAGTCTGAATGTTATTCTGCCTCTGCTCAAGTCGTAAGGTGTCATTTCAACTTTTACCTTATCGCCAGGGAGAATTCTGATAAAATTCTTTCTGATTTTCCCTGATATATGAGCAAGTATTTCGTGGTCGTTTTCAAGCTTTACTCTAAACATTGCGTTAGGCATAGCTTCCAAAATTGTACCTTCTAATTCTATTACGTCTTTAGCCATTTATCATTCCTTTTCAAATTTCGGCATTTTGGGCACAGTTGTGCACCTTGATTAATAATACTTGCTAAATATTAGTTTGCAAGGGGTTTTGACATGTTTTTTAACATGTGTAAAGAAGGATTTTGTTGCGTGTTTTTCTAAAAACGCCACACTATCACTAAACACTTGTTTCTCGAAAAATCTTTATTAAACAATCTTTTCAGGGTATTGTAAATTTTTGTTAATAGTTTTAATTATTACATAATTAATTAAACAAGTCCATTAATTAAAAAATCATTAATTATATGAGGTTTTTTAATTTTTTATATTATTATATGATTAGGAGATAACACAATATGGAATACAAAGATTACTACGAAACGCTAGGCGTAAAACGAGATGCAACTGATGCGGAAATTAAATCAGCATACAGAAAACTTGCTCGTAAATATCACCCTGACGTAAATAAAACAAAAGAAGCAGAAAGCAAATTTAAAGACATAAATGAAGCCTATGAAGTATTGGGCGACAAACAAAAACGTCAAAGATACGACAGCTTGGGTGCTAATTGGCAAGGCGGACAAAGCTACACTCCACCTCCCGGATTTGAACAGTTCGGTTTTGGCGGAGGCCAAGGCGGTTATCAAAGTTTTAACTTTAACGGTCAAGATATGGGCGGATTTTCAGACTTTTTTAGCTCATTGTTTGGTGATATGATGGGTGCCGGTGCTCGTGGCGGAGCTCAGGGCATGAACTTTGGAGGCTTCGACTTTGGCGGAGCTCAAGGCATGGGGCAAAGAACTTCTTCCAGAAAGCGTAGCCAACAACAGCCCCCAAAATCAGAAGACCTTGACGTAACGATGAATTTGAATATTACAATCAAAGACTTATTCGACAAAAAACCGATTAATGTAAAATTCAACAATATCGAGCGTTGTACAAAATGCTCAGGCAACGGCGGCTACTGTTCAGAATGTGGCGGAACAGGGTTTAAATCTGAACCAAAATCTATCAAGGTAAAATTGCCACCTGATGTTACAGAAGGTCAAAAACTTCGTGTCAAAGGCGAAGGTAAAGTTGATGCTTACGGACGAAAAGGCGATTTATTCTTGATAATAAATATTAAGGATAACGATTATGAGGTAAACGGTTCTGACTTGACTCGTGAGGTAGAAATTACACCACCGGAAGCCGTTCTTGGCTGTAAAAAAGAAATTGAAACTTTGCATGGTAAAATAGGAATAAAAATCCCTCCAAAAACTTCGTCTGGACAGGCTTTAAGGTTGAAAGATTTGGGCTTGCCTAAAAAAGGTGGCGGGTTTGGAAATCTTAACGCAAAGATAAAAATTGTTATACCGAAAAACCTTACAGATAAACAAATTGAGCTTTATAAAAAGTTGGCAGAGTTATAAAATAAAGAATGTGTTCATTAAAAATGGACACATTCTTTAATAAAAACTTGAAGAACATCTAAAATATGTGTTATAATAATAACATAATTATAAGAGGGAGAATAAGATGCAAAAAGATTCGAAAAAAGCTTCCCCGTGGTGTGGTAAGCATCAGGCTTTCACTTTGGCTGAAGTTTTAATTACACTTGGTATTATTGGCGTTGTCGCTGCTATAACAATTCCATTGTTAGTGAATAATTACAGAAAAAAAGAAATAGCAACAAGATTTGAGCAAAATTATAATATAATTCAAAATGCTTTTGAGATGGCACAAGTCGAACATGGAGATATGTCAACTTGGGAAATTCCGTTTAATAAAGCTAGTTTAGCTTTTTTTGAAACTTACTTGTTTCCAAATTTAAAATTGATTAAGAAGGGACAATATTCTCTTCGAGATTTGGGATATACGACGCCAATAAAAGAAAAAGATGGAATTACGACAACTTCCAATAGAGCATTAGATAGAGTTGCAACAAGGGCAGTTCTTAACAATGGGACTATAATTGTTTTATTTGTGCCTGTGTCTGCGCAAAATAGTAATAATGAAAAGGTTTATGCTGCGGTTCAAATGTTGGTGGATTTAAATGGACCTAAAGGCCCAAATGTTGAAGGGAGAGATATATTTATGTATGCTATGCCTTTGGCCAATGGAGCCAAACTGGATATTGGATTAACAAATTGGTCTATTAATATAGATACTGGAGTTGTTACATATTCTCAAGGAGAAACCCGTGAGCAGCGTTTGGCAGCTTGTAAAAATCCAGAGAAAAATGTTATGCCATGTGGAGCTTTAATTGCAGAAGAAGGTTGGAAAATTCCTGACGATTATCCATTCAAGTTATAGAAGTTATAATTCTCAATAAATCATTGACAATATCCCTCTTTATGTAGACAATAGAATACAGAAGGGGGATATTTTGATGACTAAACAAACTTTTTTACACGACAAACACGTTAAACTAGGTGCGAAGATGGTTGATTTTGCCGGCTGGAGTATGCCTGTGCAATATTTGTCAATTATTGAGGAGCACAAAACAGTTCGAGAAAAAGCCGGACTTTTTGACGTTTCGCATATGGGAGAAGTTTTTGTTTCCGGTAAAGATGCGATGGAATTTTTGAATTCCGTAGTGCCGCAAGATATCTCAAAACTTGACTATGAAAAAGCTGTCTATTGTCAATTGCCAAATAAAAACGGCGGTCTGATTGACGATTTAATTATTTATAAGCTTGGAATTCTTGAATATCTTGTAATCTGTAACGCATCAAGGATTGACGAAGATTTGAACTGGCTTGTTCGTAACAGCAAAAATTTTGATGTAAAAATCGATAACCAATCTCATAATTATTCTTTGTTAGCTGTTCAAGGACCTTTGGCAGATAAATTGTTGCGTAAAATGGGTTTGACAACTCAACAAGAATCTTTCACAATAAAACCTGCCAAAATAGCCGGAGTAAAGGTTTTGGCTTCTCGTACAGGTTATACAGGCGAAGATGGTTATGAAATTCTTGTCGAAAACAAGTATTCAGAATTTTTGTGGGATAAAATTTTGGAAGAAGGTGCAGAATTCGGTATAAAACCAATCGGTTTAGGTGCTCGTGACACTTTGAGATTAGAAGCTGCACTTCATTTGTATGGCAACGATTTAGATGAAAATACAACTCCGATTGAAGCAGGTTTGAGCTGGTCTGTACCAAAAGACAAAGAAGCTGATTATAACGGAAAAGAAGTTATAATGAACCAAATTAAAAATGGAGTCACAAAAAAACTTGTCGGCTTAAAAATGCTTGACAAATCTATCGCAAGACACGAATATGAAGTTTATAAAGATGGCGAAAAGGTTGGAGTTATTACAAGCGGAGCACCTTCACCAATGCTTGGAGCAAATATTGCACTCGCTTATGTTAAAAATGATAAAGATATTTGCACTGGTAGCACTGTTCAGGTTATGATAAGAGAAAAATTACACGATGCAGAAGTCGTAAAAAGACCTTTTGTTTCAAAAAGAAATAAGATTAAACTATAATGTATTAAAGGAGAAATTAATGAGTATTACAGAAAAAATTCTATGTTCAAAATCTCACGAATTCTTGTTGAATAATGGGGATAACACTTTCACTATCGGTTTGACAGATTATGCGGTTGAACAGTTGGGAGATATTGTCTTTCTTGAATTACCGGAAGTTGATGCTGAATTCAAAAAAGGTGAAACTTTTGCTACAATTGAATCTGTTAAAGCTGCGTCAGAAATCTATATGCCGATTAGCGGAAAAGTTTTGGAAATTAACGAAGAAGCTGTTGATTCTCCTGAAATCTTGAACGAAGACAGCTATGAAAAAGGTTGGTTGGTTAAAGTTGAGGCAACAGGTGATGTTGCGGCAGAAGAAAAAGACCTTTTGGAATATGAAGATTATAAAGAAGAATTGGAATAATAAAACATGAAAAATTTTTTAGTACATAACGACGAAGTAAAACAAGAAATGTTGGAAAGTATTGGTGTGGCAAGTATTGAAGACTTGTTTAAACAAATTCCTGAAAAAGCAAGAATGAGCAAGTTAGATTTAAGTAAGGCTTTGAGTGAAGCTGAAACTCAGCGTTCAGTAAAATCTCTTGCCAAAAAGAATAACACTGACTACATCTCATTTTTGGGCGCAGGAACTTACAACAAGTTTGTGCCGGCTTGCATTTCTCAAGTTGCTAACCGCTTTGAATTTTTGACTGTTTATACGCCGTATCAGCCTGAAATTTCTCAAGGTACACTTCAAGTTATGTACGAATTCCAAACAATGATTTGTAGAATTACAGGCATGGACATTTCTAACGCAACAATGTATGATGCCGCAACTGCTTGTGCAGAAAGTCTATTGATGGCAGTTAGAATTTCTAAGAAAAATAAAGTGCTTGTGTCTGAAAGGCTTAATCCTGAATACATTGACGTAATCAAAACGTATTGTTGGGCAAATGAAATTGATCTTGAATTTTTTGATAAAGTGCCTGAAAATACTGCGGATTATGCTTGTCTTTTGGTTCAAAACCCTGATTTTTATGGCGAAATTTCTGAAATTCAGAAGCCTGAATGCTTGTTAGTAGTTTGTGTAGATATTTCATCACTGGGTATTTTAAATCCGCCTGAATGTGCAGACATTGTTGTCGGGGATATTCAGACTCTTGGAATTCCGATGGAGTTTGGCGGTCCACATGCCGGATTTATTGCTTGTCGTGAAAAATTTATGCGACAAATCCCCGGACGTCTTGCCGGCAGAACGGTTGATGCTGACGGAAATCCTGCTTATTGTTTGACAATTCAAACTCGTGAACAACACATTAAACGAGAAAAAGCTACAAGTAATATTTGTTCAAATCAGGCTCTCGTCGGACTTTGTGCAACTTTGTATTTGACTGTAATGGGTGAAAAGGGATTTCGTCAAGCAAGTTATTTGTCAGCGAAAATGGCTCATAAATTATCTGAAAAGCTTGCCGAAAAGGGTATTAAAACGCTTAATAAAAATTTCTATAATGAATTTGTTATTGAAGTTTCAAATTCTGACGAATTTCTTGCAAAATTAAAGGCAAACGGAATTCTAGGCGGTCTGAAGTTAGACAGTACGAAAATCCTTGTTGCAACGACAGAATTGACGACTGACGAAGATGTTGATTTGTATGTGGCAACTATTTAAGGAAGAGATGAAGTATTTATGAAAAAAGATTGTATGATGCAAGAATTGTTAAAAATTAAAAGCCTCCTAATTGGCGGGTGGAGCGGCACGCTCCTCGGGGGGGGGGCAAGCGTCACGGGGTACGTGTAGCTTGTTTATTTGATGGTTTAGCAGCTAAGCAGCTAGGAAGCGAAGCAGCTAAGTTTGTAAAAGACGTTAGGACGATAAGACGTAAAGGCGATAAGTCCGAAACAGAAAAAGTTGTTTTGATTGATAGTAGCAGTGAACATGAGTCTATTGTAGGTTGGGGTTGCTACCCCAACAACGAAATTGGAAAATTTTTAGTATCAGAGGCAAGGCAAGAATTCTCTCTCCGAGGGAGAGAGTTAGAGAGAGGGGTTGAAGGTAAATATAGAAGAAAAAATACACCCCTCTCCCGCATTCGTAACACTCGCTATACGCTCGTGAACGACTGTGACCTCTCCCTCGGAGAGGTGGTTTCATCTATCCAATCATACCCCTCACCCGAATTTCTAAATTCACTGACGTTCATTAAGAAATTCTACCCTACTCCCCGTTGGGGCGAGGGTAAGTTTATAAAAGTTACTCACGAAAACAGTAGCAATTTACGTCATTCTGAGGCTCTTCAGAGCCGAAAGAATCCAGCTTATTTATTGTATAATACAATTAAATTGAAAGGAATACACATGAATAACTTAACCGAAACAGACCACGCATCTATGCCTCTTAGCATCTTTGCATCTAAAAACTTAGCTGCTTGGCTTCCTAGCCGCCTAGCTGCTAAACGCGTCGCTTTCACTCTCGCAGAAGTTCTAATCACCCTCGGTATTATTGGCGTTGTTGCGGCTCTAACCTTACCTTCTGTAGTAGCAAATTACAAAGAAAAGCAACTCACTACTGCGTGGAAAAAGGCTTATTCAGACGTCGCAAATGCTGCACTTTTGATGTCACAAAATAATGAGGATTTGTCAACAGAACAAAAAGTCGGAAAGGCTTTTGCAAAATATCTTAAAGTAGACAAAGTTTGTGACGCAAACAAAGGGATTGAGCAAGGTTGTTGGAGAGAAAATACGAAAATATACAGTAAAGATGGTAGTTATGCTTATTCCGATCCAACTGATTTGGGCGGTGGAGGTGTATGTATGATTCTTACAAGCGGAACGTTATTTTGTATTGATTACGGTGGAAAGGTTTCACCTCTATTTTTTGATATAAATGGTTATTTAAAACCAAATACTAGAGGGAAAGATGTATTTTATGCATTATTTAATAAAGAAACCTATATGGTGAAACCGGCTAAAGGTTATTTACAAAACTGGGGACCAGCCGACTGTGATTGGATGCCTTGCACATTTGGGAACGGAACTTGTGAGGGGGATAATCTAGGCTTTGGTTGTTCTGCAGAAAAACTATTAAAATAATCTTAAAAGTTGGGCAGAGGGTCTATGCCTGTTTATATGAGTTATAAAAAATGTGGAAAACTTTTTCAGATGTATCGAATTTGCGTATGGAACAATGTTTCAATAGATAAACATTATCACCTGTTTCCAGCATTAAATCTATCCGTTTTTTAGAAACATTCCATCTGTCAAGAAAACTTGTAACTTTGTTGCTCGGATTGTTTGGTTTTATTTCAATAGTGCCGCTCATTTGGCGAATACCTGCCCCCTTCACCTCTTGCTCGTCAATGTAAACAGATGAATAATTTTGAGTTGCACCAGGCAATATATTTATTTCCGCCTGAAAATTCAAATTTGTTTCTAACTCTGTGACGATGACTTTTTGCATAAACTCAATCCTTAAATTTTATGGTGGGCGATACGTGACTCGAACACGTGACCCCCACAACGTCAATGTGGTGCGCTACCAACTGCGCTAATCGCCCTCACTTCCCTATTTTACCATAAAATCTTAAAAATTCATAGCATCAATTTGTTGTAAAATATTTTGAATATCTTTTACAAGCTCTGCTTCAATGTATAAAAGTTCCTTTTTAGTGTAATCGTCGCCTTCGTATTTAACTTTTGCCAATTTCAACATAACGATTTTGTTGAATGACAAGTAATTTGAAACAAATTCGATAATATCTATTGCGCGATACGGAACGGCACAATTGTGAAGCCTTAGCACTGATCTGAAAATTACAAGCAATGTCTTGATTACATTTGACAAAAGCTTTTTCATTTCTTTGTCAGAATTTATGTTCATCAAAAAGTTATTTTTATACTTCAATAACAAATTTTTTGTTTCAGATTCGCATTGAAGTCGTAAGAAATGTTTATTTATATATATTGAAGGCACAAGATCTTCGCCATAAATAAGTCTGTAATTTTCTTTAATGTCGGCATATTCGATTGAATAAACGTCAAAAGATGAATACCACTCTTCTCTGTTCATAATTACAGGAATAGGATTTTTAGCTTTAACCCATTTGCGAACAGGTTTTGAAATTGCGTACAAATCTTCTGCATTTAATGTGTTAGTTATAATCATTAAGTTTAGGTTGTTTTTCGCATCTTCAACATTTGCTTGTGAACCGAAAGCAATTACTGATGCTAAGTTGTCGCCTAATTCTTCTTTTAAATTTTCTATTAATTTATCTAAATTTTTCATATTTCACCTGCTAAATAAAATTTTTGTTTTTACCAACTTCCTGAACAGCCGCAACCGCCAAAGCCGCCGCCACCACCGAAGCCACCGAAACTTCCACTGTTGAATCTTCTGCCCCTACTTGGAGAAAAAATTGCGAGTAAAACAGCAACCGGATATAACCACCAAGGATAATTCTCGCCGCTGTTTTTTCGGCTTGAATTTGTTGTTCTGTCGGGACATTTACCTTGTTTTGTTATCTGAACCCCTTCTGCTTGTGCAATTGTATCTGCTAAAAGATATGTTCCACGTTGAATTCCGCTTTGATAATCCTCTTTTTTATAATACGGAAGAATGTCATCATCACGAATGTTTCCCGCAGAATTTAATACTTGTTCAATTCCGGTTCCAAGCTCAATTCGCATTTTTCTTTCGGTAGGTGCTGTCAAGAAGACAACGCCGTTATTCTTGCCTTTTGCACCGAGTTTATAAGAACGTCCGATATCAATTGCAACTTCTTCAACAGTTTTCCCGTTTAAAGAAGGAAGAGTTACGACAACAAGATCTGCTCCGGATTTTTTCTGTAAATCCCAAAGCGTCATATTCAAGTCGTTTTCAACTTGTGGAGAAAGTAAATCTGCTTCATCGGCAATAAATCCGTTGAAGTTTAGAGTTATTGCATCTGCTCTAACTCCAATAAATAAAATAAGTAATAAACCCAAAAGCCAACATTTTTTTATCATATGTAAATTATAAACGTATATACGATTTATGTCAATATTAAACACCAATAAATAATACAAAAATAAACAAAAAAGGCGACACCCAGATTCGAACTGGGGGATAAGAGCTTTGCAGGCTCCTGCCTTACCACTTGGCCATGTCGCCACCTCGTTTCTCTATGATAGAAAAGACATGATTAAATGTCAAGTCGCTATGATTGCTAATTCTAATAAAGATAGATAAATTTGTGTAAAAATTTCGTGCTATCATGTATTTATGCAAAAGTTGGAAGATTTTAAATCAGAAATAAACAAGTGTTCAAAATGTGGACTATGCCAATCAGTTTGTCCCATTTATAAGCTTACGGGGAACGATTGTGCGGTCTCTCGCGGGAAATTTGTTATGCTCGAAGGGGTTTTGAAAGGCGATTTAAAGCTTAATCAAAATATAAATAAATATCTTGATTTGTGTTTGAAGTGTAATAAGTGTTCCGATTTTTGCCCGAGTGCAATTGATGTTTGCAAAATTTTTGAAACTGCAAAATATGAATATGTGAAAAATACTTTTTGGGGCAAAATTGTTTTCTTGTTGGAGTCCAAGTTCGTTTTTGGAAACTTTTTGAAAATCGGCAAGTTTTTAAAAAGATGTACGCAGTCAAACTCTTCCGCCAATGTGGTAGAGGGTTCCGCAAAGCAAAGGGAGAGGGGAGCTGGTCTTAAACTCCTTTATTTTAAAGGCTGCGTAAATAATATTTTGCCTCAGGCGGACGATTTTTTACATAAGTTGTTTGACAATTCTGATGTTGAAATTATTGAAAAAGATTTTGACTGCTGTGGTTTGCCTTTTTTGTCAAGCGGAAACTTGGAGCGATTTGAGGAAGTAAAAGAGCACAACCTTGCGCTTATGGATTGTGATTTTGATTATGTTTTAACGGATTGTGCAAGCTGTGAAAGCACGTTGAAAAAATATTTTGGTCATTTTGAAGGGGGTAAACAAGAGTTTTGCACGAAGAATCTTGATAATAAGATTTTTTGCTCAGCCGCTCAGAATGATGATATAAAATTTATAAACCTTGGAGAACTTGTCGCTCAACAAGATATAAAATTCAAGTTTGAAAAACCTGTAAAAGTGACATTTCACAAACCTTGTCATCTGGAAAACGACGATTTTTGGCAAAAAATTCTTACAAATTGTGAAAATATTGAATATGTCAAAATGCAAGATTATGACGAATGCTGTGGTTTTTCGGGGGAATTTGCGATTAAAAATCCTAAAATTGCAACACAATTAATGAAGCAAAAAGCTCAAAATGTCGCAGCAACAGGAGCGGATTACGTTGTGACAACTTGCCCTGCTTGTGTGATAGGGTTGAAGCGAGGTTTAATAGGCGTAAAAAAATCGCCTAAAGTAGTTTCCCTAAGCGATTTTTTAAGTCTTGCGTCAATTAAGTATTAATATTACTTACCGAGTTCAGAAGCTTTTTTAGTTGTTTTATCAATTACGTCATAGAAAAGTTTGTCAGAGTGTTCGTCATTCATAACAGAAATTCCGACAAATGTACAGCCGCCTTTTGTTGCGACGTTATCAATTAAGGTTTGAACAGGGATTTCGCCACGTTGCATAACCATTTTGGCTGAACCGATTGCTGTTTGAGTTGCCAGTTCAAGGGATTTGTCGTAGTCAAGTCCAAGTTTTTCGCCTGCACGAGCCATATCTTCAATAACCTTATAGAAAAAAGCCGGTCCTGAACCTGAAATTGCCGTTACTATATCCATTTGAGCTTCGGTTACTTCAATAGCTTTTCCAATATTTGAAAGTAGTTCAAGAACAAATTCTGCGTCCTCTTCGTTTGCATAAGCACCTTTACAAACTCCGCTCATGCCTTCTAAAACAAGTGCCGGAGTGTTTGGCATTACACGAACAACCCTTTGTGAACCGATTATTTTTTCGATTTTTGAAGTCGAAACACCTGCACAAATTGAAACCAAAAGTTTGTCAGGAGTCAATTCGTCTTTGATTTCTTCCAAAATTGCAGCTGCATAGTTCGGCTTTGTTGCTATAAATACAACATCGCTTTCCATAACAAGAGCTCTGTTGTCTGTAATTACGTCAATTCCAAGTCTTTGAGAGGCTAATTCTGCGATCTCACAATTTACTTCAGAACCTTTAATATTTTCTTTTGCAACAAATTTTGAAGAAATGGTGCCTTTAATGATGGCACTAGCCATTTTCCCGCACCCAATAAATCCGATTTTACATTTTTTGTTCATATTATTTAACCTGTCTTTCCATAATAGTTGACTATTATTTATTTTTAATTTACATTGGAATTATACGACAAATATAAATTAAAAGGAATAAAGAAAAATGAGACGTACACTAGAAGGAACAAAAGTAAAAAGACAACACGTAAGTGGTTTTAGAGCTAGAATGGCAACCCCTGGCGGACAAGAAGTTATCAACAGACGTCGTGCTAAAGGTCGTCATAAATTAGCTATCTCTGCTAAAAAACGTGCTTAATTGCAGTCATTCTGAGGGGACAATCTGTTATTTCCGAAGAATCTCAATAAGTAAAAATACTTCAAATACAGCAGGTCTTTTTGTTAGACATGCTGTATTGTTGTGAGTAGGTGAGCGGTTGTTTTTTAGTTAGCTTCATCTTCAAAATCAAAGATTTCGGTTCTCTCGCAAGTGGAGAACATGAAAGTTTATAAAATGTTACCAAAACAATTCAGACTTAAAAATAAAGCAGCTTTTTCTGCAACATATAGAGTAAAAAATTCCACACATAAGGGTGGAGTGACTATGTTTGCTGGAATTTTGAAAAAAGATGCTGAAACTCCGACACGTGTCGGGTTTGTCGTTTCTAAAAAAACTCATAAGCGAGCTGTAAAACGTAATCGTCTAAAACGCTTGATGAGAGAAAGTTACAGACTTGCAATTAAAAATAATGAACTCGGAAATTCTCAAAAATATCTTTCTTTAATTTTTGTTGGAACAGAACATGCTTTGGGCAAAAGTTTTGACGAAATTCAAAATATAATTAAAAATCTTATACAAAGGTTGAAATAATGCTAGAAGGTGTTTTTGCCGAAAATGTCTTGACGCACCCGAATGTCAGACCATATCCGCAGCAACCGCAGGAGACTTCCGGTTATTATGTTGGTACTCAGGCGATTTACAGATATTCTTTGAAAGATTCTGATTATCCGACTTTGATTATTACAGATCCGCTTTTTGATAATGCCGGTGGAGTGATTGCTTCCGGTTATTATGAGTTGGCACTTTCTGATATGCGGGATTTTTTAATCCTTATACAATCCAAAAATCCTGTGGCAGTTATTCCTGTCATTAAGATTGAGGAAGATGCGACAGAGGCTGCAAGATTAAATAATAAAAAAGTAAAAAAAGAGTTGAAAAAAGAAGAAAAAGCAAGAAAAGATACTAATGAAAAACGTTCTAAGGTTGGTATGAAACCAGATGAACCTGAAATTCACATGGAAGCGTCTATTGAATATGTTCCGAATGGACAATACTATCTGATAAAGTACCAACGAGGGGCGATAAAAGCTTGGGGTGCCTTTAAAGGGTAGTTTGTATAAAATAAATTAAAAATTAATGTTAATATTTCTTAAAATTTTCTAAAGTTTTGCAATTTTCAAACCGTAAAATACTTTATAAAGGTATGTGCAATCATGAAAATTTTTAATTTTTTAAAAAAGGAGAATAAGCTTATGGTTTAAAAGAAGAGATGATTAATATTTTGTTACATAATGGCAAATTTTTATTTGTTCTTTTTTTCTATGTAATACAATGCAAATACAAGTGATTCATAATTATAAGGAGTATGACTTATGAACAAAAAACAATTACTAATCGCAGCTGTTGCGACAGTATTGTCCGTGTCGTGTGCTAATGCAACTTCCACAATTGATGGATTTGCTAGTGGAACTTCCGGAACATTCAACATTGACCCTGCCAAAGTTAACGGCGATGTTGGTTACAGACAATATCAAAACTTTACATTAGGTCAAGGCGATATTGCAAATTTGATTTTTAAATATAATAATACAAAAGATATTAATACATTTATCAACCTTGTTCAAAATGGTGTGAATGTAAACGGTATTTTGAATACTATGCGTAATGGTAATTTTTATAACGGGCATGCCGTATTTATTTCTCCAAACGGCTTGACAGTCGGAGCATCAGGTGTTTTGAACGTTGGCTCTTTGTCAGTAGCAACTCCATCTCCAACCGCATATAACAAATTACTTTCAGAATATTCTGCTAACAATTATGAAAACATTAACAATGTTTCTCACTTGTTAAACAGAGAAACAAATTCAGGTACTATTAGCATTGATGGTAAAGTATTTGCAAGAAACGGCGTTCAACTTCGTGGTGGAAATATTAATGTCGGTGCATTAGGCGGAATTTTGAACGGTGTAAGTTCTAACGAAGTTTTGACAACTCAAACTAGAGCTACTCAATTGTTTAATAGTTTGGTAAATACTACCGGAATGCCAAGTGCCTCAGTATTTACAAAAAACGGTTCAAATATCCAAATTAAAGCAGACCAAGGAAACGGCGGTATCAATATCCAAGGTAAAATTGTGAACGGTGCAGCTGTTGCCGGTCAAAAAGATAGCGGTTTGTATATCACAAACAACGGAACTAATGGCACAAAAATTTCTGGACTTCTTAAATCATCAAATGAGTTGAATGTTTATAACAAAGCCGGTAATTTAGATGTTTCTGGTACTGTTAAAAATGCTAATGCCGATTTGAATATTTCAAACAGAGGTGGAAATATGACAATTGGCGGAACTTTGTCAACTACCAAAGACCTTGCTGTTACAAACAACAGTACATCAGGAGCTTTGACATTCTCTGGAACTGCAACACCTGCCGGCAAAGCAAACTTTGTTAATGAAGGTGCTGGCGGAATGAATGTTACAGGTGCTGTTACAGGCTCTTCTGTCAGATTTGTAAACCGTGGCGGTAAATTGGTTATTTCTAATACAGAGGACAAAGTTGCATCTGCAGGAACTGTTAGAATTGAAAACTCTGGAAACGGCGGTATGAGTGTTGCTGGTGTTAAATCTGAATCTCTTGTTTCAATTGAAAACAAAGCCGGTGATTTGAATGTCAATGGTAAAGTTTCAATTGCTGATGCAGGAGCAATCAACATCTTGAACAGTGGTAATGGTAAGTTGGCTGTAACTTCAAACGGTAATATCGCAGGTAAAGGTACAGTATCTGTTAAAAACCGTGGCGCAAACGGAATGACAATTGATGGTACTATTTCTAACCGCCCAGATGCAGATGATGCTGAAACTGCAATTATCAACGAAAACGGAGCAATGCTTGTAAACGGAACTATTGATAACATGGGCAACATGACTATTAATAACAAAGGAACAGGCGTACTTTATACCAAAAATGCAACTGTTACTAACGAAGGCAAATTAAAGTTGAAAAACTACGGTGCTGACGGTATGAAAATTGTTGGTGATATCAATAACACCGGTGACACAACTGTATACAACGATGCAGGTCAATTGGCACTTGCAACATCTTCTGATGGAACAAAAGCCGGAAACATTACGAATAATGATGGTCGCTTGGTAATTTATTCCAGAGAAAATTCAACAGGGATTTCTGCTGCTACCGGTACTAAGATTATTAACAACGCCGCAGGTGAAAGCTTAGCGATTAAACACGAAGGCAGAACAGTTGCCGGTCAAAGAGGAATTGACCTTCAAGGTACAATTACAAATGGTGGCAAAACTGCAATTAATAACTACAGTGGCGATATGTATGTATCCGGAAATATTCAATCTGACGGAGATTTAGGCATCATCAATAGAGCTGGTGGCGGTTCAATGACATTGGCAACAGGTTCAACTGTTACAAGTGATGCAAATATCAATATTAAGAACTACGGTTCAGGTGATATGACTGTAAACAACGAAATCACTAACAACGGTCGTTTGAATATCCTTGCTAACGAAGGTAAATTGAATCTTGGTGGTACTGTTCACAACAATAGTAATGGAGCACTTGATGCAAACAACGGTTTCTATGCCGCTGCAAGAACTAACGGTACAGGAATTAATGTAACATCTGGATTTGTATCAGATGGGGCAGGTCAAACTCTTATCAAAAATATTTCAGGTCAAGAAGGCTTGAGATACCAAGGTAATATGACAAATTCCGGCTCTCAATCTGAGTTGTATAACCAAAAAGGCAACATGACTGTTGGCGGAGCAATAACAACAACAGGTAAAGGCTCAGCGGTTGTTCTAAACAAAGGTGATGGTATGACCGTAAACGGAACTATTTCAAGTGAAGAAGCGGTTCGAGTTGTTAACAAAGGCACCAAAAATGCTACAGTTGACAATACAAAAATTACAGCTCCTGGTAGATACTTCTGGGAACAATTGAAAAAATAATTCAATAGTCGAATTAAATAGCAAAAAGGCATCTTGAAAAAGATGTCTTTTTGTTTGTATTACTTCTTAATTTGTTATAACAATGGTGTACATAGTCGCCAATTACGAATATTAATTTATAACGAAACATAAGTCTTCCCTCGATTAGGGAAGATTTAGATGGGTAAGCAAATAAATCAATTCTTTTTAAACACTTCTTCCAACTTCTGATAAACACCTTCTATATTAAAGTCAATATCATTGTTCCAAAATCTTACGACCTTATATCCTTTGCTTTTTAAATATTCTGTTCTCTCTGTATCCAGAATTATATTTTGTCCCTCATTATGCTGTCCACCATCAAGCTCTATAATTATTTTCTTTTCTCGACACACAAAATCTGCAATATATTTTCCAATAACATATTGCCTCAGAAAACGTAAACCATGGAATTGTCGATTTCGTATTAATTGCCAAAGTTTACGTTCTTGCGTCGTCATATTTTTACGTAAATTTCTTGCATTTTGTTTCAAGATATCCATGGAATAATCGTATATTATAAAGTAGATTTTGTAAATAGCTATTATATTAGATTTTAGATTGCTTACCCATCTAAATCTTCCCTGATTAGGGAAGACTTATGTTTCGTTATAAATTAATACTTTTGAATAGCCACTATTGTTTTATATAAATCAATTTAGCTGCTCTATTGCAAGAAACAATTATGCAACATAAAAAAGACTCCATTCGGAGTCTTTTTAAAGGGGTATGTTCAATATATAAAATCTGGCAAATTTATATATTTACTTTCAAATCTATGAAAGTGCCATCAAAGCTTTTACTGAACGAGCGTTATCTCTAACTTCTTCGTCAGAATTTTGATCAACAGTTTCTTCCAAAATTTTCATTGCTTCTGATTTGTCGCTCAATGATAACAATTCGTTGATTGTGCTCATTGCTACAACTGTTGACATATCGTTGATGCCTTTTCCTTTGTTTGTAATAACTACTCTCAAAGAATCGTGCATATTTTTCTTAACCAAAGCGCGTGATGTCATTTCTCTGATAGCGTCTATTTTAGAATTTGTTCCAACATCTTCCAAAATAGCGATAGTTTCAGGGTTTTCATTTCTTCCCAAACCATCAATAATATTTGTTACGTCTTTTACTATTCTTTTTTCTACCATTTATCAAACCTCCAACTATACAGCAGCTTCCCAAGCTGAAACGCTGTCTGCAAACATTTGTCTAGCCATTGTCATATCTTGCATTTTTGCAACAGATCTTGCTGATGTTTTAGAATTAACTAAATCTGTAACAGAAGTTCCTAAAATTTCTTTTGCTGAGTTGTACATAGAAACAGCTTTGTTTTTAGCAGGAGTGAAAGAACTGTTCAATTTGTTCCAGCCGTTTACAACATTTTCTTTAATTCTGTTGCCAAATGCTACGACAGAATCGATTGCGTGTTGGAATTTTTCACCAATTCCAGAAATAGAGCCGACCAAAGCACTTGCTTTAAGTTTACCTGTGAAATTAATGTTGTTGTTTGATTTTTTTGCTGATGATTCAAATACATCTGCAGTTAATACGTTACCTTTGAAAGAAGATGCTGCAAATGGATTTGATGAATTTCTCTGTGTTACTGATTCGTGTTTACTTGTGTTAAAAATTCTCTCACGAATAGATGATACTGATAAATTTGCCATGTTAAATATCCTTTCGTATAATCTCGACATTATAAGGATATCATCAGGCAAAAATTATTGGCTCAACCTTTTGTAGGATTATTGATTGAATTTCTACTCCGTTAGGTGTAGAATAAATTAAAAAAGAGGATAGGTTGTTATGTATGAAAATTTGAATAAATTGATTGAAACAGTTAGAATTTTGCGTTCCCCAGAAGGTTGCGAATGGGATAGAGCGCAGACCCATAAGACTTTGAAACCGAATATGCTTGAAGAAGCTTATGAGGCAGTAGATGCAATAAATTCAGATGACATGGATAATTTGAAAGAAGAGTTGGGCGATGTTCTTTTGCAAGTCCTTTTGCATGCTCAAATCGCTGATGATGAAGGAGATTTTAATCTTGATGATGTTGCAAAAGGGTTGAATGAAAAGCTTATCCACCGTCACCCGCATGTTTTTGGAAATGTGAAAGTTAGTTCAACGCAGGATATAGTCGACAATTGGGATAAGTTAAAAAAAGAGGAAAAAACTGAGCGAAAATCTGCAATGGACGGGATTTCAAAAGCGCAGTCAGCTTTAATGAGTGCGCAAAAAATCAGTAAAAGAGCTGTAAAACAAGGTTTTGAGTGGCCTGATGAAGAAACACTTTATGAATGCATTAATTCAGAGTTTGAGGAGTTCAAAGAAGCAAAAGCGGAGCATGACAAAGCGCACATGGAAGAAGAGTTTGGCGACATTCTCTTTGCTGTCGTAAATCTTGCACGTTGGAACAAAATTGATGCAGAACAAGCTTTGATAGGTGCAAACAATAAATTCATGGCTCGTTTTAGAAAAATGGAAGAGTTGGCAGAAAAACCGTTAGAAGAATACTCATTCGGGGAATATGATAAATTGTGGAAACAAGCCAAAAAAGCTGTTGATAGAAAAAATTAATTTAAAAATTTTGCACATTAATTACGGAGTCGTATCAAGAATAAAAGACGTTAGGTCGCTAAGACGATAAGTTCGAAACAGAAGCAATTCTCGTCATTCTGAGCGACAGCGTACCCCAAAGGGTATCCTGCCTCGTACGGCTCGTTACTCGCCTACGATGCAAGCAAAGAATCCAGCTAATAATAATCTAATAAAGTTGCAATGAATAAAAATTAATTCAACTGAAACAGCCCATGTCTCTATGCATCTATATTCAGCATAGCTGCCCCGCTTCTTAGCTGCCTAGCTGCTATTCAATCTTTGTAAACAAATATTAAGCACATTTGTTCAAAAAAGGCAATTCTCGAATTAAAAAATCCTTTATATAAATATACAGGAAAGAGGATAAGATTTTATGAAAGAACAGGAATTAAATACATTAATGTCAGTTGTTTCTGACCCAATTAAAAACGTTTACAAGATTGAATCTTGGAAGGATTTGGCAGAAATCCAACGTATCATTAGAATATTTAATATTTCTGAAAGTCAACACAACAAACACGCAATGTTGGCTATCAAAAATCTGGCTACTTTGAAATTAGTTCTAAGTAACAATTAGTGTTAATCGCCTAATAATCCATAAATTAAATAACAAAACAACAAAGCTCCACAACCGATTATTCCATTGGAGCTTTTTTGGTGCTTCTGGCAGACGATTTTCTACTATGAGAACTTTTAAGTTCTCATTAATAATAATTTTTGTT
>ERZ1034878.449-NODE-449-length-19337-cov-13.126543_pt1 | contig 19337 bp, 38 predicted proteins | sample MGYA00520593_ERZ1034878 | MGnify/ENA primary metagenome ERZ1034878 (study PRJEB33766, sample SAMN09781724) | gut metagenome | biome: gut microbiome | host: Homo sapiens | place: Madagascar | study: EMG produced TPA metagenomics assembly of the PRJNA485056 data...
CAACTGTCATTTTGATATGATTAATTTTATGAAGGAATTTACATTATATGATGTTTTTTCATATGAAAGGAAAATGCCAAATATGATGAAAGAATCTATGAAAATGGTTCTCGATCAGAATGCAGAATTGAAAGCAGAAGTGAATACTTTGCGAAAGAAAGTTGGAAAAATAGAAAAATATAAAGTTAAATGAAAGGACAATAATATTGAAAATAATTAAAGAAATCATAACAAAACAATACATATATGATGACATATGTGATGAAAATGCAAAATGTTCATGCATTATTGAAGAGATTCAGCAGTACATATATAAAGATGAAGAAGAAAAATTGTCCCATAGTAAAGCCATGGAAATTTACGGATTTGAGGATGTTGGACAAGTAAAAACAAATTTGGGAGATATTTATCATCCTAATCTTGTTTGGTTTGGAAGTTATGTAAAACATTTTAGACAATGAAAGACGGATTTCATAAGGGATTAGACAAAGGATCTAATCTCTTTTTTAGTTAGGAGGAAACGAAAATGACAACACAGACAGTACATATTATCCAGGCACATAATGGAACAGAAATTATTGACAATACAATATTTGCAAATCGGAGATTACTTCAGATGGAGAAGTTTGAGAGGAGATGGAATCTGGAAGCGAAAACAAAACGGAAGACTTCTGTATTGCAGAGATTACGAAAGAGAATAATAGGTAGATAGAACTAAGGGAGGATAAAAATATGAATAATACTGAATATATTAGAGAAGCAGCTAGAAAAAACAAATGGATCAAATATTATATGTTAGAAAGACCGGTTAGCATCGGTACTCAACCGAAAGCTGGCATGATGGATTATATCAATTACGATGATAAAACAGCTGTTAATGGTCATATGGTTTGGGCTGAAATTTACTATAACAGAGAGTTGACAGAAAAGGAAATGGCTGAATATGAGATTGTAAAAGCAAAATAATTATTAAATTGTCAGAAAATATGGATTGTATTACTGTTAATGTTATAATATAATAAGTATAACATAATAGAAACGGAGGGTATACAGTATGTCAACAATTAGTATGTTAAGTTTTTTCATTCCATCTGCTATTAAAGCAGGATATCAGAATCATGTTATGAGAAAAAATCTGATGCAGTTGCCAAATGGTGTATACTATTACACCGATCGCAAAGGGAATAAATACGTTGCCGAGACGAATAAGAGATTATATACGAGTTGTGCGAATGCTGTCGATGAAGATGGAAAAGAATGGTGGAATGCAGATGTAGAAAAATACAAAAAAGCAAAAGAAACTGCAATAAAACATCGGATGGGTGGATATATCACTCATATTCCACGTTGTGGAAAGAATGAAGGACTTGTAGAATTTGGAACTGGAAAAGTAATTTCAAAGCTTACAAGAACTCTTGAGGGTGAATGTAGAAAATACTATATGTATGATCCAATGGTTGTTATGTATGGGGAAGAACTTGCTAAGTCAGCTGTAACTCTTGGTTCTCCTAAATGGCATACTAGACCAGGTGATAAGGGGATTCCGATCAGCGAAAGGGAATTTGAGTCTTTCTTCGTACAAAAGTATATCGGTTGGTGTGTGGATGTTTATGATGAAAAAGATCACGATTGCATGGCACGAATTTACGGATGGAATTATGAGAACAGCAAGTGGTACAAAGATAAGATGATTGCCATTCAAAAAAAGAACGGAACCTATAAAGAACCTGAACCACAGTGGAATGGTCATCGGGTTCCTCTTGGAATGTATACTTATGAACAGGAGAAGGAAATGAAAATCAAAGAAGAACAGGATAAAATCAACAATCCGGATACAACATTTTTATGGTAGGAGAGTGAAAATTATGTCATGGATTATGAATTTAATTTTTGGCGCAGCAGTTATAGGTAGTGGAATTAGGGAAGCAAATGATAACCGCTGGTTAAAAAAGCAAGTATATGAAACGAACGGAATTAAATATTATTATGATCGTAGATGTAGAACTTATGAACTTGCAACTGGAAGAGAAATTAGAGTTGATTGCGATCACATTGAGTATGTAAATGGTGGCGTATTATATGACAAATACCAGGAAGAAGCAAAGAAGTCGAGGCAGGAAGCGAAAGAAAATAAAAGTTATTTCTGTTTTGGGACTTGCAGTAGAGTAATGGGTACGCCAAAAGTTGTTATTCATAGAAGAACCGGACGACAAATTTCAGTTGTTGAAAGGGAAAGAGATGGAAAATGTATTATGTATTATTTTCATGATTCATGCGCAGAAAAATATCCAGCTCATATGCTTCAGTATTGTTGTAAAATGAGTAAGACGAGTTATTCAAAGGAGCCTGGATGGTCAGAAGAAATTTCTGAGGAAGAATTTTTGGAAGTAAAAAATAATCCTGACAAAGAATTTCAGCAGTGTATTCGTTGGGAAGATCACTTACCTGAGTCAATTAGTAGTAATTATTGTTATAAGTAAAGGAGAATAAAGTTGATGAATGAAATGAAATGGAACTGTCGAAAAGCAGTTCCATTTCTGCTATAATGGAGAATATAGTATTGAGGTGATATAAATTGAGTAGATCTACAACACGCAAAGCAGTCAGAAAAAGGAAGCAAGAATGTGTCGAATGTAAATTTTTTAGTGGAAATAGAAAGACGTGTGATTTTGGAAAATGTAATAAAGGTTTGGATACGACTTGCTATAGACAAAGTAGGAATAAATGTGTCGAATGGCAATTGGATTTAGAATGTTGAGGTGATATAAATGAACGATTTACAAGAAATTTGGGACAACTTAGATGAAGCATATGAGTATATGGAAAGAGCAATTGAGAAAATGTCATACGTTTCATTGCCAAAAGAATTATATGAAAGAAAAGAGAAATTCGATTTGTCGGAGATTTCATATATGAAGCAGCTTGTGGAAGAGATGATGGGGAATAAATAGATGAAACCAAGTTTTCAAAGGAGAAAGAATAAGTAACTGAAAACACAATTAAATGTGAGTAAACGTACTCAAAGATGCTCAAAATCCAGAGTGTTAGTTGGTAACTTAAAACCACTGAAATCGCAGGAAAGATAAGCCAGTACAAGTTGAAATAGTCTTGCTAACTATAGGGTAGAACCTTGATGGTAGTGATTGAGTAATGGTAGAAACCTACGAAAACCAAGTAGTAAAAATATTAAGAAAGGAAAAGCTATTTAGATGAAAACCTATATCTAATCAATGAAAAAGAATTTATAGGTATGTACCGATGGCTTAGTCGGGAATTTACGACTGTGGAGTGTACAAGAACTTGTGAGTAGCGTATTGTTTACAATCGCCAAAGCATACACGTTGAAACAGTAACTACAAATCGTGAGGTTGTAGCGAATCATCTAGCATATACACATTTGTATATGTCTTTAGTAGCAGGAAAAAGCTATGAAACATAACAACGATACATACTATACTATACCGGAATTTAATACCGCAATTGATAATGAACTGGAAAGATGGCTGGAAATCTTAACATCGTATAATGATGACAGAAAATTAAAAAAATCTTTTGAAAAGGACTTTCAAAATGCTTATAATATTTTGGAACCTTTTGCATCTTCATATTATTTGGATTCATCTGTTAAAGCGGATGAAAAATATAATCATGTCCTCTGGGACATGAAAATTAATCAATTGAAAAATTTCTTGCCTGGATATAGCTATGAAGAATTACAATGCATGTGCAAGTATTGCATGAACTATTTTTTGAAAGAAAGAATCAAAAAAATAGTTTATTCTCACGGAGAACCAAATCATACAATTGTTTTCATAAATAATGGTTATGGCGGAATGGAAAATTTTGTTAATGCATCGGGCGTATCTAGTGATACAGAAAATATTTTCGTATGTTATAATTATGCGGAAGAAAACGAAGATGAATATTATCCGGTTGGTTTTGAGAAAGTTTGTGTAAGCTCAACAGGTTTTTATAGTGCAAACATTTCGGAAGAAAAAATGAAAGAAAATTTTGACAAGAAATTTTTTCTGAAAATGATAGGAGTAAAGTAATGACGATAAATCATATAACATACAATACAGGAAATAATGTGAAGTTTTCAGCAAATGACATTGACAAAAGAATTTTATTCAAAATGAAAAATTTTATCAATGAAGCTAAGAAAAATGGATTTTCAGAGTTATTCGATGGTGTTAAGTTCAAATTAACACAAGAACACGGCATGTATATAGCAAGTCTATACTACATGAAATTTCCGTTCTTGATGAGCTATGGATCACGGAACAAATCTGATTATTTATGGGAATTAGTTACTGATGCAGGAAAGAAATTTTTACCACAAAACCCAATTATGATACAACCACAAGCACCATACGTGATAGATTTGGTAATTCCGTTTCCAGTTCCTTTAGAAATTTACAGTTGGACAGGAGATTTCACAAGATGTTTATTTTGGTATCTTTTGATGAATTATAATGAAAAAGGAATCTGAAAGAAAATATAAATAAATTGTTTCGTTCTGTAGATGTACACAGATAAGTGAAAATATGATAAAGTTAAAACCTAAAACAGAATTAATATGTTTATAAATGATTTTAAAAGTGGATATGAAGAAAGATTTTGACATGATAAGATGTAAATGGAAATATTTTATTGTACTAAATGATTTGAAATATGGACTAAATAATATTGTAGAAGCAGCTCCATGTAAAAATGACGGTTTACCAATATGTCAAGATTTTTCTGTGGCGATCAATTTTGATTCTCCTGAAGAACTCAATGAATGGGTAAAAAATGAGACGGATCTTAATGTGGAAAATGGAGATTATCATATTGAGGGGTGTTATTTACCATCAGAAAATTTTGAGGTATAAAATATGAAGACATTATTTGAAAGAGCGAGAAATGTGCGGCATGGTTGTTTAGAAAGTAGATTGGTGGCAAGAATGGAAACAGAGGGAAGGGAACTTACAGACGAAGAAACTGCGAATGAGTTAGACTATCTTGCAGAGACAATCCCTTATGCCGGACTGTCAGATGATGATGTTAAAGAAATTATGTCTGCAATTAGATATTTGAGGAAATATTATTAAAGAAATTTAACTTTCGTCAGGATGGATTAAGGTGATATGGATAAAAACAGAACAATGGGATATTAAATGTTGCAAATGCAACAAATTTTTATTTACGGAACGTAAAATATATCCAAAAGGGAAGTCAAGTAGAATAGAATACGTCGATGGCGACTATGATGATTATTATTTTGATGAGTTTACTGATGAATCCTATTGTATTGGATGTGCAAGAAAATATAAGAAATTATTGGATTTTGAAGCTGATGGGAGGCAAAGACATTGTAGTAAATTTTTAAGGATGGTGCGAGGCTTATGAACGAAGACTTTATTCCATTGGAAGAATATGATGGAGATATAATAAGAATTGATAGATTAAATGATTTCCTGCCAGACGAATCATGGGAATGGGATTTACAAGGAGAAATTAATTTGGATGATATATCAAGTGCAATTCATGAAGCACTTCCTGAAAATTCAGATCCATATGGAGATACATGGAAACATCCGGTTTTAGAAAGGAGATCACGAGATTGGCATATAGGTAGAATCATATATTTTATAAATCATCCGGATGAAATAAGAGATATTGATATTGACAATGAATGTGATGGGAAATATATTTTACCAAAACCAGTAATTGTTGATGGGTGGCACAGATATGCAGCAGCGAGATGGTTATATGATCAAGGAAAATTAACAAAAATTCATTGTAGATATGGTGGAAGAGTTGATGTTTTAGAATATTTACAAGGGAAACTTATTGTGTTTGATGAGGTAGTATAAATGGAGCGTAAACGAAATAATCCTACATGGTGTTGTGATCAGATTGAAGAGAAGATTAAGGATTATAAAATTTCTCTTAGTGAAACAGATAACAAAGAAGTGAGAAGACAATTGGAAATTATAATTGATGATTTAGAAACTATTCTATATAAATAAAATATAACTTTCATAAAGGAGACAATACTTTGAAGAACAGACAGACAATAACAATAATAGAGAATATATCAAAGCAACATACAAGTCCGGCTGAACAAAGAGCTTTTGAAAAAGCGATTGCAGCTTTGCAGTATTGCGAGGGTTTGACGTATTATATAGAAGAGAATAAATTCCATGATCCGTTAGATATAAAAGAAAAAATAAAGGAATACATCAATAATCTAAACATAGAGGTAAAAAATGCAAATCAGTGCATTGAAATGAATGGTGAAGATGCACCAGATGTAAATAATATGTTCCTTGCAAGAATCCATACATTAATAAGATGTAAAGAAGCTTTGCAGAATATATTGAATGAGGTGAGGTGAAATGATATGTATGGATTCTCAAGTATTGCTTCAATAAGAAGTTTTGAAAATGGTTTGCAACAGGAAACCAGCATGAGAGATAAAGTAAGAGAATATATTGGTGAGCTTGATACAGAAATTGACAGACTTGAATCTGACATAGAAAAGCAAATAACTTATAATGTAGAAGCTTGTAAGGTTACTGAAACTGAATCAAGGTTGAATACAATAATCGAAGTAAAGAATGATTTACTTGGCAGATTAGAGGAGGTGGTATAAATGAAAAAAGCTATTATATATATGGAAGTGGCTTGTGGTTGTTGTGGAGGTATTATAAACAGAGACTATCATAACAGTAAAAGTGTTAAATGGTTAAAAAATGCTACAAGTGATTGGAGATGGACAAAAGAATATGGAAATACTTGTCCAGATTGTTTGACAAAGATGAAATGACGATTTCAAAAAGAGGACTGAAACTAATCAGTCCTCTTTTTGATGTAAAACAGGATCATCAGTACGTCCAATAAGATAATCAACGGAAACATCAAAAAAATCAGCAAGTTTAACAAGTAATTCTAAACTGGGTGCTCTGCGACCTGTTTCAAAATTATACATTGTAGTACGAGCACATCCTATTGCTTCGCTTAGTCGTTGAACCGATAGATTACGTTCCATTCTTAAAGAATATAACCGATTAGGAAAATCAGAAAAAATATAAAAATCCATAAAACACCCCTATAAATTACATGTAAATATATTGACAATAACAACATACTATGATATTCTGACAATATCATAGGAGGTACGAAAATGAAAAAAGCGTTCAATACTTCCATTGACGAAGAAATACTTACACAGTTTAAAGAAAAATGCAAAGCAGAAAAACTTCCAATAAACATTGTGTTGGAAAGATTTATGCAAGGATATATAAATGGAGACTTTAAGCTGGAAATGAAGTATTTTTATAATGGAAAATAGAAAAGAGTAAGTGTTCCACCGACCAAAGCGACCACTTACTCTTAGTCCAACTTGAACAAAAGTTCCAGTCATTACATATTGTATCTTATTTTCTGGACTTATTCAAGTCAAATTTTCCAAACAATATTTGCACTTTGAAAACTAAATAAAGGATCGGCTATCTGTAAAAGCTGTCGTGATAGAGTTGGAATACTCTGGATAATGTGCGAGCAAATGGAGAATATAACCATAGAACGTTATCAACAAATTTTACAGAAAGGAAAATAAGATATGAATAAAATTCAAGAATTTTTTAGTGAACAGTTTGGAATGGTTCGTACAGTAGACGTAAATGGAAAGATTTATTTTGTTGGAATTGACATTGCTAAAGCATTAGGATATTCAAACGCATCCAAAGCAATATCAACACATTGCAAAAAGGCTTTTAAAACGGAGATTGATGTGAGTTCCCAAAATGGGAAGGCACATAAAGCAAGGAACTCACAGGAAATGTTAGTAATTTCAAAATCAGATATTTACAGATTAATTGTAAAATCAAAACTTGAATCGGCGGATCAATTTGAATCATGGGTATTTGATGAAATTTTACCCAGAATCGAATCAACAGGGGCTTACATTGAGGAAGGTAGAGAAGAAGAAATGGTTAAAAAGTATTTTCCATCATTTTCAAATGAAGCTCAGACAGTAATGATTAACGATTTGATCAAACAGAATAGAGAGCTGAAAGAATTCTATGATGATTTAATGAACACTGAAGGTCTTATGAGTATCAATACAATGGCAAAGGAACTTAGAATTGGAGAATATAAATTGTTTGCTTTCCTCAGAGATAAAAAGGTATTCTTTTATGACAAGGATATGGTAAATGTGCCTTATGAAAGATTTAGGAAAGAAGGGAAATTTGCTGTAAAAGAAACTCCATGTCATGATGGAAACATTAGATCAGTTACATACGCAACTAAGAAAGGACTTGATTACGTGAGGAAACTTCTTAGAAAAAATGGGTATTATGCTGTAACCGAGTAATATTATAATATTTTCCACGCTGTATATGTGTTGGAAGCTGTTCTATACTTCCCAGGTCAAAAGAAGTAGTGTATAATAGAAATAAAAAGATAACGAAAATCAAATTTTGAGGTTAAGCTAATGTATAAAGATATGCAGGAACTATTAGAAGAAAAAGAAATAAATGGATGGAAATTAGAGAAGTTTGAAATAAAACAAGGAAATGTTAGAGCAATGATTGATGGCATTATGCCTGGAAAATATATTAAACTGACTCATAAGGGAGAATGCGTTATGTCAAATACAGACATGGAACAACGCACAAATTTAAGATTTTGTTCAAAGGCTTATGGTGATATTATTATTGGTGGTCTTGGAATTGGAATGATTATTATGGCAATTCAGGATAAGCCGGAAGTAAAAAGTATTACTGTAATCGAAAAGAATCAAGAAGTAATTGACTTGGTCGCATCGCAGCTTGATTTTAACGAAAAGGTCAATATTATATGTGCCGATGTATTCGAATGGAAACCAGAACGAGGTGTAAAATATGACATGGCATATATGGATATTTGGAATTGGATTAATCAAGATGTATACAAAGAAGAAATGCAGCCATTGAAAAGAAAATATGCAAGATTTCTTAGAAGTAAAGCCGTAAACCCAAACAGATTTAATGAATGTTGGGCTGAATATCAGGCGAAAAACGGAAGAAGATTGGCATAATGAAAAATTACTTTCAATGGAAGAATGGAGATAGCTATGGTTTGTTTAGATTGTGGAAATAGAGATATTCGTTACGATGAAAAAGAGAAATCATATCATTGCAATAATTGTGGATCACGGAATCTTGGTGCTAGGAAAGACGCTTGTAAATACATGAAGGATGGACTATGTGGCAAAGATGCATCATCAACAGGAGAATGTAAGATTCCGTGTAGTTTTTATGAGAAATAGATGAAAGATTGTTTTCATTTATGGAGGAAATAAAACAATATGATTAATTTAGATACAGAAGGATTTGAAAATCCGGAAATAGCTTTAATGGAATGCTCATGTTATATTTATAATTGTTTCTCAACAGAAACTAGAATAGTCATTAAAGAAGATTGGGAAAGATCCGGCGGAATAAAAAATATGCCGTGGTGGAAGTGGTGTCTAGAACATTGTCATGTTTCATATGATAAATAAGTTATTAAAACGGAGGTTTTATGGAAAAAGGAGATCTGGTAAAATTCGGAACCAATAAAGCAAAAATTATAGGTAAATCAATGAAGGGTGGACAAATACGATATAAAATTCGACAACTAGATGACTGGGGAACTATAGTTAATAACATCCACGAAAGAGAATTGACGAAAATAAAAAGTTGATTGAAACAGATATTTGAAAGGAAAATATAAATGGATTTAAACAATATTAGTAAATATATGAGTTTAATTCTAAGGCACAAACCAGATGTTATTGGAATTGAACTTGATGAGCATGGATGGGCGAATGTAGATGACTTAATAAGTGGAATTGAAAAAGATAATCATGAATTTAATTTTGAATTGTTAGAAAAAATTGTAAAGACAGATAACAAACAGCGTTATTCTTTCAATGATGACAAGACATTAATTCGTGCCAACCAAGGACATTCTATTCCTGTAGACGTAGAATTGGAAGAGAAGCGTCCACCGAAGTTCTTGTATCACGGAACTGGAGAGAAATATGTTGAGTCAATTGATAAGATTGGGTTAATTCCAAAGAGTCGGCTATATGTTCATCTTTCAAAAGATATAATTATGGCAGAACAGGTTGGTAAAAGGCATGGAAAAGAAATTGTATATCAAGTAGATGCAGGTCAAATGTACAAAGATGGATATAAATTCTATTTATCTGTGAATGGTGTCTGGTTGACAAAAGAAGTGCCAGTGAAATATTTGGAAAGGTAAATGTTTTATTTGAAATAAGGTGATTAAAATTAGAACGGAAACAAAAACTGTTAAAATATTATTAAATGAATTGTTCCCTAAAGAGACATTTTCAATACAATTAAAGCAACCGTCATCATATGTATATAGCTCAGATAAAATAAAAATTAAGTGTCCTAAATCAGTAAATGCAAATGATGTGATTATTGCTTTAAAGAACTATGTGTATAACATTTGTGTTTTTGAAAAAGGAAATATAGCAAGTGTTTGGGACACAAATATTGAACCGTATATTAAAATGCCAAATGGTGATAAAATAGACATGGAAATGGTGGAATTTATAGAAGTTCAATGAAACAGACATTTTGAAAGGATGTGTTTAGATGCACTGTAAATGCATTGATAATTCAAGTAACAACGGAAATTTTGAAGTTGGACGAATTTATAATGTTGAAGAAAATGTTGGGATATGGATTCCAATATTATGTAGATTTAAAGATTGGGATAATCCAGGCAAATTAGTTAGTGGAAAGGTTTTTGAATTTGCAATGTGTAAATTTAAAGTATTATAAAACTAAGAGAGTTTAAAAAAAGAAATGAGAGAAATGCAAAACTACATGAACGAACCAGTGGATAAATCCTGGACAAGCGAAGATATAAAAGCAGATTATGAATTATACAAAGATATTAAACTTGTAGCAAGAAGATATCAGATCACGGTTTCAGAAGTACGGAAAATAGTTAAAGAGGTATAGCATGTGGAAAGTTGGAGATAGATGTTATTTTATTGAGAGTAACAGGAAAATAGTATCTGGTATAGTAAGGCAAGTGTCTTGTGAATTTCTTCTTATTAGATATGGATTTGATAAGGGAATCCAGTTACGGAAATCAAAAGTATATAAGACGGAAGAAGAAGCGAAAAGAAAACTACCAGTTGTAAAGCCAGAATCAAAAGGTTATAGACCACCAGATATTCATTAGCAGTTAGTAATCTAGCTGCTATTTTTGTCCTAAAAAGAGAATTATAATATGAAAGGAAGATGCTTTATGTGTTACAAACAGGAAAAACAAGAAAAATATGCAGCTAAGTTGCAAAAACGATTTGATGATTTACAGGTTCCATATTTTATACAAGACTCATTTTTTAATGTCGCATCTATGCAAGCAAGATGTAATTATTTTGCAACACTGAAAGAAATGTTGGATTGGTTTTTGGAAAAAGGATATATAAATCATTCTATTTCTGAAATTACACCTGAAGATATGGATTCGATCCGTCCAGTTCGAATTGATGAATATTTTCGTTATCAGTTGAATGACAAGGGAATTTCTGTTTCTACATTAGAAACAAAACGGAAACAGCTGTCGAGTACTTGGGCAATGCTCCAAGAAGAACATTATGTGCAAGATAATGTGATTAAAAAAGTACGGTCGGCAGAATTTAAAAATGTGAAGACTAATCGGCAAAAAATGAAGAAGATGCCACTTCGTCGTGATATGGAAGCAATGTATGAAAAGATAAATAATCGGAATGGCAATATTTTTTATAAAGTAAGAGCCATGTCTGTAGTAAGAGTCTTTCGTGGAACTGGATTAAGAGAATCTGAATTAGCTGGACTTGATATTGATGATTTATATCTTACAAAAGACAGAATGGATCCGAATGAGCCAAGACCTTATGTTCTTATAATAAGTAAAGGAGCGTATAGAGGCGATAAGGGCAGTATGGATATTGTATATTTAACTAATGATGCAATTGCTGCTTTTAATGAATGGCTGGCAATCAGAAAGACCGTAAAGCTTAAAACGGAAGCGGTATTCGTTAATAAGAATGGAAACCGTATGAAAGAAAATGATATACAAAAATTGCTAAAAACTTATAGTCATGGTACAATCACACCACATATGTTTAGACATGAATATGCAACTAGATTACAAGAAGAAACAGGAGATGCAACGTTTGTGCAGGAACAGGGACGTTGGAGATCATCAAATATTATGCGTTCAGTGTATGACTCAGGAGCAAGTAGATCTGTACATGTTCTTGATAATATGTAATAGGGAAATAGAAAAGGACAGTGAGTTATTCTTCACTGTCCTTTTTTGTAGATATGTTTACATTGAGATTTTTTAATTTTTCATCAATTTTCCGGTCAAAATAATCATCAAGATCTTTGATTTGAGAAGTATCTATACGATAATTTCTAAAAATGTGATATTCGTCAGATGATGGATCAACTGGGTTATAGTTGCTTTTATTATTTGTATCATCATCAAATTCAAAAATATCATTTGGAGCGCAATTTAATACTTTGCATAATTTTTCTAGGATATCCAAAGAAATTCGCGTAGTATTTCCGTTATATATTTTTCTTGCATTATCAACTGATATGCTCATATCATGTGCGAATTTATTGATGGATTTATATTTAGAATCAACCATATTTTTAATATTAATTTGTATCATGTAATCACCTGTATATTATTTTATAATGCTATTTTAACATAGTATTTCTAAATAATAAAGATATTCATAAATATATCTTGACATACATGTAGGAATAGAATATAATCAAAATATAGAAAATAAGAGAAAGGGGGATGCACAAATGAAGAATGGATTTAAAACATTTGATATTGTTATGGTCGATTTCGGAAAAGCTGAATTCCAAGGTGAACAAGCAGGTGTCCGACCAGCAGTCATTGTTCAAAATGCACTTGGTAATTTACATAGCGATTCAACTATTGTCATTCCATTTACAACAAGCCGTAAGAATATAAGGCAATCCACGCATTCTCTTTTCAGAGCAGACCGAGAAAAAGGACTTTTGGAAGATTCTGTATTACTTGGAGAAAATCTTAGGAATGTTTCGGAGAAGAGAATTCTGTATAAATTAGGAGCAATAAAAGAGAAAAAGGATCGTCTGGAAGTCAAAAGAGTTTATGATGCCAATTTTGGTGAAATATAATATGGAGGCTTGTTATGAAAAAAATAAAATATGTTCAAATGACAATAAAAGAAGCTGCAAAGATCATGAAAGAAGACGCACAGGTTCTTGTGTGTATATCAGATTTAGAATCTGATGATTGTAATAATGGTTTCGAAAAGAAAAAATTTTGTGAATGTCAGGAGATGATTAAAAATAGCAAAACAGCTGGAAAGGTATTTGGAGATATATCTGATCAGCTAAGAGTCTTTTCTGAAGTACAAACAGATATAATCGATTATGAGCCTGTGGGTCAACTCGGAATTATACTCATGAAACAAAAGGAATAATATGGAATATTAATGGAAATTATTTCCATTGAAATTTCTAAAAATTGGTACTAAGCTATAAGAAAGACATAAAAGTAAGATAAACATTGATGAAAAATATATAGAACGAATGTTCGGAAATATATTGACACGAACGAATGTTCGGACTATAATGTAAAACGTCAAAGCAACAAAAAGAAGACCAGTAGTTGCTAGGACTGCAATCCTAAAATGCAAACTACTGATCTTCACGGTACATAAGTATTTTACAAGTGAACTTCTGCAAAAGTTCACAAGAAACCCTATGCATTATTATTATATTACATATGTTGAATTTTATCAAGTTCAATCAAATTTATTAGCATTTCGTTTCTGTAAAATCCAAAAAACAAATCTAACTGAATACGAACGAAAGATTAATTTCTTCTTATATTATATTGGGCTATCGCCAAATGGTAAGGCACAAGAATTTGACTCTTGCATTTGTTGGTTCGAATCCAACTAGCCCAGTTCTATTTTTTGTACTCTTTTTTAAGATAAAAGGAGAATATGAAAAAAGAAGGGAGATGATAACAATGTATTATTACTTATCTGATGGTAAAAATTATGTTGCCGACAACGAAATGAAGCCAGGTGAATATATCTTGACGACATATCCAGTTAAGGCAAAGAAATTTACTTACAAAGCAGCAAACAATCTAAAAAAGAGAAAAGGTAAAAAGTGGACACCATTCCACAATATGTCGTTGGTGAGAGCTGATGATAGAGAGAAAGAAAAAGAAATCAGAACTTTAGGAAATGGTGGAGCTTTCATAGGAGATCATGATTTTGAGTTTGATAAGCAGATGATCGACCATATTTTTACAGAAGCAAAATCAATTATTGGTCTTGCCGGTTGGAGTGAAATGCAATTACAGACATATAAAAATCAATTACTTGACGGATTAGCAAAATATGACAGTGCAGAAAGCGATATTAAACATGCAATGGAAGGATATAAAAATAAACATCATGGTAAGAAGCCACAAGCTCACAAGATGAGTAAAATCGGTTATTTGTTGGAAGATATTCGTGAAACACGGAGAGATATTAAAGAGTGTATCAGATTTATCGAGGTCATGATGGATGCAATTACATATCATTATACACTTGAGAAGTTAAAACTGGAACTCAGTAAAGTGCAACATAAAGAATATCAAGGTAGAACTGAATATTATCAAATAGCATTAGATATTCTGGAAAATTAAAAAAGTGGGGTGGTCAGAATGCTTACTAAAGAGCAAATGCAAAACTTAACAAAGGAACAGAAAGAAATCATCAATGAATATGCCAAAGATAATAATAAAAAGCTAAAAAATATCTGTAATCAGATTAGATCGACCAGCATTGATCAAGCTGACTATGATGATTTATATAGTGATGCAATGAATGTGTTATTGGAGAGTGTTATATCTTATGACCAAAGTAAGAAAGCATCTTTTAATACATTTTTGTCTAATAATATAAAATTATCTTACAGAGAATGGTGTAGGAATCGTTATGAACGAGGTATCCGAAACAACCTTAAAAAAGATGAAAATGGTGTAATCGAAAAAGATGAATATGGAAAACCTATTCCAATTAGAAATGTATCTTTAGATGATGATTCTGCCACTGATAAATATTCACTTCAGGAGTTGCTTCCTGCAAAGGATGATGTTGAGAGTCAGGTATTTTTTGAAGATGATGGAAAATTTGATAAATATCTTCAGGTGTTAGGTGAAACACAACGGAAAATGGCGATTTTAATGTCGCAAGGATACAAAAGCGAAGAGATAAGAAATATTCTCAATCTATCTGAAAAAGAATTTAATACATTTAAAAAGGATATGCGGAATTATGAAAAAATCAAAATTCTTAAAAGAATAGATGGAGAATATATAGATGAAAAAAGCAAAAATGAAGAAGCAAATGAGAAAGGTGATGAAGATATGTCAGAATTAGCAATATCCGAAAAAAGTAAAAATATGAGTTATTCCATTGAAAATATTTGTAAAAAATTGGATAGAAGAACTCTAAATGACGAACATCCATTACAGAGAAAATCTGGTCAGTGGAATCAGAAGAAAAAAGGTGAATTTATTTCTGATATTCTTCAGGGCAAATCTATGCTTCAGATTATTATATCAGAAGAATTTAAACATGTAATTTCAGACGGTATTAAGACAAAAATAAAAATGCTATGGTTAATTGACGGAAAACAGCGATGTACTGTTATGGATGATTTTTTGAAAGACGGTTTTGCTGTTTTTGAAAATGTCAAACGTTGGAATATTCCTTATCAGACAAACAAAACAGATGAAGATGGCAACATAGTTTACAGCGAAGAGGGTTTTCCAATTCCTGTGATTAAACATTTCGATATTCGAAAAAAGAAATTTTCTCAGTTTCCAGAAGAATTACAGGAGCAATTTAAAGAATATAATTTCCCTGTAATGTTTAACATGAATTGTACAAAAGAAGAGATTGCCTATGACATTGCCAGATTTAATCGTTGTAGACCAATGAATGTGGCTCAAAATGGTTGGACTTCTTTAGATGAGGAATATGCAGAATTGGTAGATGGAATCTTGAAGTTAGATTTCTTCAAAACAGATTGTCCAAAAAGTGATTTCAAACCAGCTAATGATAAGTCAGGAGCATTAAGACGAATCATTGTAGAATCAATTATGATTTCCAGATATAGAGAATCTTATGATAAGGATTTTGAAAAAATCTGTAGTTTCTTATCTGATAATGGAGATGAATCAGATTTTCTTGACTTCTTTGTATTGGTTGAGAATCTTGTAGATGTACTTACTCCTGAGACGGCAAAGTTATTTAATGCAAGAAATACAAGTATCTGGTTAGCTCTGTTTGAAGAGTTTAAAACTTATGGTTTTGAAGATAAGAGATTTGTAGATTTCTTAAATGAATTTCAGAATAATTTACATAGCTTCACAATTAATGATATTACATATGATGACATCGATTCAAATACCAGATCTACAAAAGACAAAAGTGTTGTAAACGCAAAAATGCAGCATTTAATAACTCTAATGAAAGAATATTTTGGTATCAAACCAGAAAAAACGGAAAATGATGCCAAAGAATTAACGACTGTTAATGAAAGAACAACAGAAAAAAAATTGGAAGAAAATAACAAAAAAGAAGAGTCAGTTCTTGATTTTGTGAAACAGAATGTAAATAGCGAAACGAGCAACGAAGACATTGAATTATACCAGGATTGTCTTGATGAGTATATGAAAGTTGACTCACCATTATATACAAACTATATGAAACCAATCATTGCAATGATGGCATATGCTTGTGAAGCCGAAAAAGACGAAGAGTTTGGTAACTGGGTTAAACGGCATGAGAATGCAGGTAATTCATTCGGACATGATCAGAAAGAAGCATACAACAGAATGTTGATTGATTTTTCTAAGTTTTTACAGAATTCACAAACGCAAATAAGCGCATAGGAAGGGAGAGAATACCATGAAGAAAATCAGTTTGTCAGAAATCAAAGTACCATCGTATATGGCTCGTACACAGCCTAATCCCAAAAAGATTGCAACATGTAAGGATTACTGGTTAAAACACCATGAACAGGACAGATACATTGTTCTAAATAAGGACAACGAGATTGTAGATGGATATGTTCAATATCTTGTACTGAAAGAAATCGGTCTTTCATCGGCTTATATTGCAAAGTCACAATATGCAAATGCAAAGCATAATAGACTTTCTGATTCTGATAAATCGAAAATTTACGGACATCCGGAAGTTGAGAGAACATATCTATATGGAATTCATCCGAACACTACAAATAACAAAGAATATGTTTGGAGAGTGCCTGAAGGATGGAAAGATTACGATCCGAAAGTTGGTGATCTGGTTTATTGTAAAACAAAATTTGGAGTGTCTCCCGTTATTGTAACAAAAAATGGAGCGTACAGACAAGCATCCAGTTGAATGTTTCATCAAAAGAGTTGCCACTAAGAGAATAATTAGGTGTGAAGATATTAGAAAGAGAGATGAAGGAACTGATGAGATTAATAATTGATGCTGATGCATTGTCTGAAAAGATCTCTGAATGGTCGAAAGTAGCTCAAAATATAAATGCAAATGATCTTATGGAATTTATTCATTTGGAGAGCGAAAAACAATCAGTAGATTATGATTTAGATGAAATCGTTAAGCAGTTAGAAGAAATACAAAGAATTATGGAAATAGACGTTGATCAGGATTGTTTTGGAAAAGAATGTGAATGTGAGGATTGTACCGTATGCGTAATTAAGAAAGCAATCGATATTGTGAAAGGTGGTGGAGTTAATGTCTGACATTACAATGTGTTGGAACAATAAATGTAAAAAGAAAGACAGCTGTTATAGACACACAGCAAAACCAAATTCTATGCAAAGTTATTCGGTGTTCGATTCAGAAAACACAGGTAACTGTAAAGAGTTTTGGGATAACAAAGGATATAAGGATAGGAAGTGAGAGGATGGTAATCGCAATATTTTGCAAATATAGAGGATATTCAGGAACTATTGAATTTTCCGATAAAGACGATCTGTATCATGGAAGAGTGAAAAAGAGTGGAAGAAAAATCACATATGAAGCAAAGACTTTCCGTGAATTACAGTTGGAATTCTTTAAGGCTGTGGATCGGTTGATTGAAGAAAGAATTAAATACATAGAAAAGTAATCAATTTGAAAAAATTGCGGTGCATTTTGAAACATAATATAAAGTTTGCCTACAATGTTTGTAGGTGCGCCGAAAGGTGAGAGGAGAATATATTTTTCTACTCACTAAAATCTATGAAATTGAGGTTTTAGAATCATACAAATTAACATAGATACAAAACATAGGAAGCGTCGGCTTCGGTAGACTTCTAGTTTTAGAACCATATAAATTAACAAAAAAGGAATTATATAATATGGAAAATACAATAAAAACCAATATTAGAACAGCAAAAATAAAATTAACTTTAGTTTCATCATACGATGAAGATGAACATAAAAAATATATGAATGAAGTATATTCATATCTCAGAGATGCAATGTGGGGACAAAATATGGGAATGAATATAGTTCTGGATAGAACAAGAGAAGCTTATAGACTTGGTGAAGGCGTAGATACGATTAGGCAAATTATATATTCATATTCGCATCAAGCTCCGCTACCTAGTGATAAAAAAGAAAGTTTTCTTAAATATATCCAATCTGTAGCTCCAATTGATGATACATTTATTGATGAAAAAATAAATGAGCTATTAGAGAAAAACATAAGCAAGAAAAAACCTTTGTCCGATAAAGTGATGGAAAATAAATGTGAAACAGAAAGAAAAAAGTACAAAAAATACATTGGTAAATCTAAGGAAGAAATGCAGAAAGAGATTGATCTTGTAAAAAACTACTGTGCATATCCTGAAGATGTTTATAAAAAATTTCCTAATGGATTAAGTACACCTGCTTATATTGCCAAACAGGTACAGGATTATTGGAAACAGCCAAATGTAAAAATGAACGTAATTTATTCTTTAAATGAAAAGTTACGTTATGTAAAAGCTGATACGCCATTACTTATTCCACCAAATATTTTTTATAATAAGAAAAATGAATTGGTTGGTCTTACATATAATTATGATTCATATGAAGAATTTACATACGATTTGATGCAGAAAAGAAACGCAGAATTATATTTTACTATGCCATATACAGCGGGCGAAGACAAACTTCTTTTTAAAATGACATTAGGAAATATTAATAAATCTATCGAATTAAGAACAACGAT
>ERZ1034878.451-NODE-451-length-19287-cov-11.710327_pt1 | contig 19287 bp, 18 predicted proteins | sample MGYA00520593_ERZ1034878 | MGnify/ENA primary metagenome ERZ1034878 (study PRJEB33766, sample SAMN09781724) | gut metagenome | biome: gut microbiome | host: Homo sapiens | place: Madagascar | study: EMG produced TPA metagenomics assembly of the PRJNA485056 data...
CTGATGTTTTGCAGGCTAAGTAAATTGCCGCGCATATTCGCATTGAGGCTGATTCATCCCGCCACAGTCTTACTCCTTTCTATTTGTTACTGTGCTTAATATAAAGATATAATGGTTAGAAATAAGTTAACAAGAGAGGGAAAATATTTTAAAAATTAAATATCCCTCGTGTCGGTTGTAGTCATATACTTGTTCCGTTTTGTTTAATGAGGTTATGATCCTTGGTCATATCCGGCAGTCTCAGTTTATAATTATAAAACAAAAAAATGGCCGCAATCGACAAATAACGGGTAATGTCGATTTTTTAGCTCAGGTGATTATAGGCGTTAACTTTTGCCAGCGATAATTTTGCTTAAATCAATTTTAAGGCACTTTTTTTGCCCGTAGAGCGAAAAACGGCTTTTTTATCTGGGTATAAGTCAGTAAAAAAACTGACATCATTTTTCCTTATTTGCTATATTAACGACAGTTTATAATGACTGAAAAGGTAAAAAAATTGACTGAAGAATTTAATCAAGTGGTTGAAAACACCAATAAAGATATTTCACCGGTGGAAATTTCGGAAGAAATGCGCCGTTCGTATTTGGACTATGCGATGAGCGTTATCGTCTCGCGTGCGCTGCCGGATGTTCGCGATGGTTTGAAACCGGTTCACCGCCGCATTATCTATTCTATGTTTGAAAACGGTTATGATTATAATCGTCCGTTTCGTAAGTCAGCTCGTATCGTTGGTGATGTCTTAGGTAAATATCACCCGCATGGCGACAGCTCGGTTTATGAGGCTATGGTTCGTATGGCGCAGCCGTTTTCAATGCGCGTACCGTTGGTTGACGGACAAGGAAACTTCGGGTCAATGGACGGTGACAGCGCGGCCGCAATGCGTTATACGGAGGCACGCTTAGCTAAAGTCGCTCACTCGCTGATTGATGATATTGATAAAGACACAGTCGATTTTATGCCGAACTATGATGAAAGTTTGCAAGAACCGACCGTTTTGCCGGCCAGCTATCCGAACTTGTTGGTTAATGGTGCAAACGGTATCGCCGTCGGTATGGCAACAAATATTCCGCCGCACAATTTGGGCGAAGTGATTGATGCCTGCTGCGCTTATATCGACAATCCGTTAATCAGTCTGGAAGATTTAATCCGAATCGTTCCGGGACCGGATTTCCCGACCGGCGGTTTGATTTTGGGTTACAGCGGTGCGAAGTCAGCTTATTTGACCGGACGCGGTTCGGTGGTTATGCGGGCAAAATGCACGATTGAAGAATTACACAAAGACCGTGAGGCGATTATTGTTCACGAGATACCGTATCAGGTCAACAAAGCGGCGATGATTACCCGAATTGCCGAGCTGATTAAAGAAAAGAAGATTGATGGTATTTCTGAAATCCGTGATGAATCCGACCGGCAGGGTGTACGGGTGGTTATTGAGGTTAAACGCGACTTCCAAGCAGATGTGGTGTTGAATCAACTTTATAAATATACCCCGTTGCAAACCAGTTTTGGTATGAATATGCTGGCGATTAATAACGGCCGCCCGATGATGATGAATCTGAAGGAAATTATTCAGGCCTTTATTGAATTCAGGGAAGAAATCATCCGCCGTCGGACAATCTATTTGTTAAACAAAGCTCGCGACAGAGCGCATGTTTTGGTCGGATTGGCCATTGCGGTTGAAAATATCGATCCGGTGATTGACTTAATCAGAACCGCTCCGACTCCGCAAGATGCAAAAGATGCATTGCTGGCAAAAGCTTGGCCGGCCGGTGAGGTTGAAGCCTTAGTTAAATTGATTGACGAGCCTGACCGCAAAGTCGAAAACGGTACATATCGTTTGTCAGAAGCGCAAGCTAAAGCTATTTTGGATTTGAAATTGCAACGCTTGACCGGTTTGGAACGCGATAAAATTCACGAAGAATTGGTTTCGCTGGGTGACGAAATCAAAGAGTGCCTGTCGATTTTGGCCAGCCGTGAAAAACTTTACGGCATTATGCGCGATGAATTGATTGTGATTAAAGATGAATATGCAACTCCGCGCCGCTCCAAGATTGAAGATATTGAATATGATACCGATATCGAATCGTTGATTCAGCGTGAAGAAATGGTGGTTACGGTTACGGAAGCCGGATATATTAAACGTGTTCCGCTTAATGCTTATAAAGCACAAAAACGCGGTGGCAAGGGCAAATCCGGTATGGCAACCAAAGACGAAGATTTTGTTACTCGTCTGTTTGTGGCCAGCACGCATACGCCGGTATTGTTCTTCTCATCCAAGGGTTTGGTTTATAAGATGAAAGTTTATAAACTGCCGCTCGGTTCGCCGACTTCAAAAGGTAAGCCGTTTATCAATTTGCTGCCGTTGGATGCCGGTGAAACCATTACAACGATTATGAAACTGCCGGAAAATGAGGCTGAGTGCGAAAATATGTCAATTATGTTTGCAACCAGTCAGGGTAATGTTCGCCGTAACTCGTTGATGGACTTTGTCAATGTTCAGGCAAACGGTAAGATTGCAATGAAACTTGATGAGGGCGACAAACTGATTAATGTTCGTATTTGCCACGAAGATCATGATGTAATGTTGGCTGCCCGCAGCGGTAAATGTATTCGTTTTCCGGTTACGGAAGTTCGTGTGTTTGTCGGGCGTAATTCTACCGGTGTTCGCGGAATTAAGCTGGCAGACAATGATGAAGTGGTTTCAATGTCAATTCTCAACCACAGTGATGCGACTTCTGAACAACGTGACGAATATCAGAAGATATCATCGGCGGCTAAGCGGATTCAGGCCGAAAGAGGTGATGATTGTCCGCTTAATCCGGAAGAGACCGGTGTACCGATGAATGTTTTGACACCGGAATTGTACAAAGAAATGCACGAAAAAGAACAGTTTATCCTTTCGGTTACTTCAACCGGTTACGGTAAACGCTCGTCTTCATATGAATATCGCGTTACCGGACGCGGCGGGCAGGGTATTGCCAATATGGAAATGTCGGCACGCAACAAAGAAATTGTCAGCTCGTTCCCGATTGAGGATAATAACCAGATTATGATGGTTACTGACGCCGGTAAGCTGATCCGGATGCCGGTCAGCGACATCAGAATCGCGGGACGCAAGACGCAAGGTGTTATTTTGTTCCGCACCGCTGATGACGAAAAAGTGGTTTCGGTTACCAAACTTGAGGCCGATGAAGGCGATGATGAGGAGTTGGAAGAGGAAACCGGAAGCGAAGTTTTAGGTGATTCGGTATCGGATATGGAAGAATTCGGAAATACCGAACCGGAGATTAGCGAACCGGATGTTGAATCGGAAGATGAATAGTTAACCTCTAAAAAGAGAATCCCCGTTTGAGGAATGATGTTGCTAAGGGCAAATAAGTTCGGAAAGCGGGGATTTTTTTATTGCATTTAAATTTAAGCGTGCTATTTTCGGCGTTCTGTTAGGTATTATTAGAATATAGATATGAAAATTAACAAGGTAAATGATTTGGTAAGTAAACACTTCTATGAAAAATGTACTTGCCAAAAAAAAGGTGAATTATTGATTATAACCATACACGATTTTAAGGGCTGCATCTTAGATTTGGTTGAGAAAGCATGTTCGGTTCGTGATGAGATGGAAAAATGGCAGATTTATGCGCAGACGCTGTTTGTCGGCAGTGATGATATGGTTGTTTATACGGACTTTGATTATTCGTTGCACTCGTATCTGCGTGAACAATTCGGCGGGCGTTGGTTGGCATATGTTTGGTATGTTGAGCGGCGTTACATTAAAGATTTGGTTATCAAATTCATCGATGAAAACACAAAAGTCAGTGTTTAGTTTAAACGGCCGGTTGGTAAAACCAGCCGTTTTTTGTTGTCAAAAACCTGTCGGATTAATATAGTAGTATATTATAAAACGAAAGGAGAATAATATGCCTTATATTACAATCGATACTAATGCTAAAATTAAAGTGCAGCCGGAAATGCTGGAAAATTTAACTGATTTGGTGGCCGTTACTTTAGGCAAACCTAAAAAGTACATCATAAGCAAAATTAATACCGGCAAAGATATGATGTTTGGGGATGATATGTCCAATATCGGAGCTTTAATTGAGATGAAATCAATCGGTTTCGGCGGAAAGGAAGATATTTTGGCACAAAAATTAACAGACTTTGCCAAAGATAATTTTAGGGCAGACCAAGAATATGTCGGGATTCAGCTTCAGGATATGCCGGCACATAATGTGGCTTGCGGTGGAAAGTTATTGGGCTAAAGATTTTTTATAAACCAACTGCAAGATGTCGGGTGTGGTATATAAGCTATAAAAAAACCTCCGTTTTTCACAAAACAGAGGTTTTTTAACTTAAAGTATGATTAGAAAGGTTTTGGGTTAGGTTTGATAATCACCATTAATTAAGAAGTGCCTTATATACCATTTCAGCTCCTTTGTCGCCGTTTTTCATGAATGTTTTAATAGCTGAGCTATAAACAATCAGATAAGGCTCAAAGAGACTGCTGTAATTAATCATTTGCTGCCATTGACGTTTGGCAACATATTTCTTACCCAGAATACGACCCCACAAAAGGAAGTCAAAGTCACGGCAGTTAAGGAGAAACTCCATAAACTCATTGCCTTGCATTTTAACCTCTTTTATCGGGTACTTCAGCACTTCTACCAACACACCGCCGACCGCATAAGAAAATTGGTCGTAAGTGGTAGCGGTTAGAGCAAAAGTTAAAGCTCTTTTTTCAACCGGCGAAAGTTCAGGGTTAAAGTACCTGTCAGTGAGATAGGCTTTTCGCTTTAACCGCAGACGGTTACGCAGGTTTTCAAGCGTCATACGAACTTCTTCACGAGCGGTAGTGCCGGTCGAGCGTTCAGTGGTAAGGTTTTCTTTCTCAGCTGATTTGATAGCTTTAAGTTGATTTTCTTTCAGCTTTTTACGACTGGAAATTTTTTCTAACAACTTAGCCGCGTCATCTGAGGAAAGCAAACCTTGTTTGACACTTAAATTAAGGTATTCTACCTTTTCTTCATACGTTTTATCGGCGAGACCTTTCAAAGCCGACAATTTTTTCTCTTTTGCTTGTTCCATAATGATAAAATAATTTTAATTTAAAAAGCCGGAGCAAGGGAGTGTGGCTATCACTCAACTTGTCCGGCATAATTTCTTCTAACTTCCTGTTCCAAAGGAAATTATTAGATGGCAAATTTGCCATTGAAAAGATACTTCGAAAAGTCCTTTTCTTTGATTACTTTAACCTCCCCATTGTCTTTGAGGTAGGCAAGGCCTTTGGCAGAACCGTTTTTCACCCACGAAGTCCAGTGTTCTTCTTCAAGAGATCCGAGTTCGAGGATTCTTTTGCGAACAGCTTTCTTGTTGGTGACTTTGTAGCCACAAGGTAAACCGGCTTGAATCTTTTCGAGGTTCAGGGTTGCAACTACTGATTCATGAGATTCTTGTCTGAGGTCTTTTTTTTCTTTAGCCATTTTTTTGATGTTTTTGGTGATTCCAAGTCGCGTGTATATATGGGTGCGAGATGAAATCGAATTAATAATAAACAAAGAAGTATATATACAATGTTAATTATAGACAAAAACAAAAAAAATGCAAGACGCAGGCGACAAAAAAATAAACTTTTTTTAATTTTTTTCGTTTTATACTATATATAATAGGTGAATTTTGGATATTTGAGAGATGGTGAAAATGAAAAAAGTATATAAATACCTTATTCCGGCAGTAGCAATTGTCGGAGTCGCTTTTCTTTATGGCGGGGCGGATAAATCCAAACCCGAATATGTGACAACGAAGCTTGAAAAAGGAACAATAACGCAAAAAGTTACAGCTTCCGGTATTATTAACCCGATTTCCACGGTTAATATCGGTACGCAGGTTTCCGGCACAATTGCGGAGATTTTTGTTGATTATAATTCACCGGTAAAGAAAGACCAGCTGTTGGCGCAGATTGATCCGGCGTTGTTTGAGGCGACCGTGGCTCAGCGGCGGGCAGCTTTGAATATTGCTAAAGCTGAGCTTGAGGTGGTGAAAAACGATATTGTTTATTATGAAAAACATCTTAACCGCATAAAAAAACTGAACTCATCCCGCTATTCGGCAGATAAGGAATTGGAGTCAGCTCAGCGCGATTATGATAATGCCGTAGTGCAAAAAGCTTTGAAAGAAGCACAAATCAATCAGGCTGAAGCGGCGTTGCAATCTGCTGAAATTGATTTGCATTATACTAAAATCGTTTCGCCAGTTGACGGGATTGTCGTTTCCAAAGAAGTTGAAGTCGGCCAAACCGTGGCGGCAAGTTTCCAGACTCCGACCTTATTTAATGTAGCGGAAGATTTGACCAAAATGCAAATTGAAGCCTCCGTTGTGGAAGCTGATATTGCTAAAGTTCAAGAAGGTCAGACCGTAGAATTTAATGTCGACAGTTTTCCTGACGAGGTGTTTTACGGCTTAGTGACACAGGTTCGCAATGAGGCGGTTACAACCTCCAATGTTGTGACCTATGAGGTTATTATTGAGATAAACAATAAGGATTTGCGCCTTAAACCAGGAATGACGGCAAATGTCAGCATTATAACTTCGGAAAAAGATAATGTTTTGTTAGCGCCCAACAAGGCACTGCGGTTTTATGTCAGTGACGAAAACGGAGAAACCAAACGTTATCAGGATAAAGGAATTTGGGTAATGTCTAAGGGTAAGCCGGAGCGGTTGTCGATTAAAACCGGCGTCAGTGATGATGATTATACGGAAATCAGCGGTAATGGTTTGCACGAAGGAACAGAAATAATTGTCGAAGATAAGACTGTCAGCCGCCGTAATTCGGAAATGCGTATGAGGATGCCCCGCTAATGGCTTTAATCGAACTGAAAAACGTAACCAAAAGTTATCCGTTGGACGGATTTGATTTGAAAATCCTGAAAGGGATTAATCTGCAAATCGAAAATGGTGAATTTGTGGCGATTATGGGGCCGTCGGGTTCCGGAAAATCAACCTTGATGAACATCCTGGGATGTTTGGATAAGCCAAGTTCCGGACATTATGTCTTAGACGGGCAAAATGTGGAAAAACTCAGTGCCGATGAGTTGGCGACTATTCGTAATCGGAAAATCGGCTTTGTTTTCCAAGGGTTCAATTTGCTGTCGCGAACATCAGCACTCGAGAATGTAGAACTGCCGATGGTCTATGCCGGAGTACCGCTGGAAGAACGCGAAAAAAGAGCTAAAAAAGCTCTTGAAAGCGTGGGGTTGGGTAAAAGAATGTATCATCAGCCCAATCAGCTTTCCGGCGGACAGCAGCAGCGGGTGGCAATTGCGCGGGCGGTGGTGAACAATGCGCCGATTATTTTTGCCGATGAGCCGACCGGAAATTTGGATACCAAAATGAGTGTCGAAATTATGGAGCTGTTTACCAAACTTAACCAAGAGTTCGGGCGGACGATAATATTAGTTACGCACGAAGAAGATATTGCACAATATGCCAAACGGGTTATTCGTATTGTCGATGGGGAGATATCTTCCGACAGTGTGGCAGCAGTCAAAAACAAAGCGGTTAAAAAGCAGAATTTGGAGTTGGATTTGTAATGGATTTGAATACGATTTTCAGTATTGCGCTAAGGGCGATTAAAGCTAACAAAATGCGGTCGATATTAACCAGCTTGGGAATTATCATCGGGGTGGGAGCGGTGATTGTGATGTTGGCAATCGGCAACGGAGCGCAAACCTCGATTCAAAATGAAATGAAAACCATGGGTTCTAATTTGATTATCGTACGTTCCGGAGTGGCGACTTCAAGCGGTGCGCGCGGTGGCCATGGTTCGCAACCTACCATTAAAGCCGGTGATGGCGAGGCAATTCAAAATAAAATTGCCAAAATCAAATTAGCTGCACCGATATTGGATGAAACCGCACAGGTGGTTTACGGTAATGCCAACTGGTCAACCGGTATTACCGGAACGGATAATCGTAATTTTGAGATAAAAGATTGGAATTTGGCCTATGGGCGGTTGTTTAGCGAAACTGATATTAAAAATGCCGCCAAAGTAGCTATTTTGGGACAAACGGTAGTCAATGAATTGTTTGGCGATGTTGATCCGTTAGGTAAAATTATCCGCATTAAAGGAATTCCGTTTCAGGTAATCGGTGTCTTAGAGGCGCGCGGGGAAAGCGGTATGGGGCAAGATCAGGATGATTCTGTATATATTCCGATTACTACGGCACAGAAAAAAGTTATGGGAATTTCGTTTCCCGATCAGGTGAAATTTATTATGCTTCAGGCGGTTGATGCCGACAGCACCTATACATCGCAAGAAGAAATCAAACAACTGCTGCGGCAAAGACACAATCTTGGCAGCAACAAAGATGACGATTTTGTGATTATGAATCTGACGCAAATGATGGAAATGATGGAAAATTCAACCAAAATTATGACTATTTTGTTGGGATCAATTGCCTCAATTTCGCTGCTGGTCGGTGGTATCGGGATTATGAATATTATGCTGGTTTCGGTTACGGAACGGACGCGTGAAATCGGTATCCGAATGGCCATCGGAGCAAAGTCATGGGACATCAGATGGCAGTTTTTGATGGAAGCATTGGTCTTGTCATTAATCGGCGGCTTAGTCGGTATCGGTTTGGGACTGACCGGCGTTATATTGGTTAATTATTTCAGTTCGTTGCAGGCCGAAATTGCACCTATTTATATTGTTATTCCGTTTGCATTTTCCGGTATGGTCGGACTGTTTTTCGGTTTTTATCCGGCGTACAAAGCTTCACTGCTGAATCCGATAAATGCTCTGCGCTATGAGTAACAATCAGTATTGCTTGTGTGTGGCAAGAAAGCGTTCGGCTTCGAGCGCGGCAATACAGCCTGAGCCGGCGGCAACAACCGCCTGACGAAAACTAGCGTTTTGGACATCACCTGCAGCAAAAACGCCATCAATGTTGGTTTGGGTGCTGTCAGGTTTGGTTTTGATATAGCCTTCCTTGTCTAGTTCGATTGCAGATTGAAAAAGTTCGGTATTGGGGTGGTGTCCGATAGCAATAAACAAACCGGCAACATTAAGAATTTTGTTTTGGTCGGTTTTGACATTTTTGAGGCGAACGCCGGTGACGCTCAACGGGTTTTCCGTACCGATAATTTCTTCGACCACGCTGTCCCATTCGACCGAGATTTTATGATTGTTAAACAGGCGTTGTTGCAAAGCTTGGTCAGCACGTAATTCATTGCGGCGATGAATGAGGGTGACGGAGGAAGCAAAGTTAGTTAAATACAAAGCCTCTTCAACCGCAGTACTACCGCCGCCGACAACGGCAACATCACGATTACGGTAAAAGAAGCCGTCACAAGTTGCACAACCGGAAACCCCGAAACCGCGATATTTTTTCTCACTGTCAAGCTCAAGCCAGCGCGCGGATGCTCCGGTAGCAATAATCAAGGTATCGCCATAAAAGAAGTTGTGATTTTCGGAGTTGCAGGCAAAAGGACGGCGGCTGAAATCAATCTCGTTTATTTTGTCGTCAATAATGGTAACGCCAAGGTTTTCAGCCTGCAGGCGCATATTTTGCATAAGCTCGCCCCCGTTTATCGGAGTTGGAAAGCCGGGAAAGTTTTCAACATCGGTCGTAATGGTTAATTGTCCGCCGATTTGTTCACCGGAAACCAATACCGGACGCAAACCGGCACGGGCAGCATAGATACCGGCGGTATAACCGGCAGGACCGGAGCCGATAATCAGAACCGGAGTTTTATATTCAGCCATGGTTTTCTCCTTAAACGTGAGTGACTTTTAATAAAACTAGAGCGGAGAATAAAAAATTGCAAGCGTGATTTTAGTTTTCGGTTTCGCTTCGTTCAATTTGACATTCACATTCTTGAGGATTGCAGTAACAGGTGGTTTCTTTGCGAATGTGGCGGGCAGGGGTTTGAATGTTTATTTTAGCATGGCTGAATTCTCCGCAATCACCATTGTCGGCACATTCACAGCTGTAATTGCTCATATTGTTGGGAAAAGAACAGCCGCAACTGTTATCATCACTGCAGTCGCAGGTTTCCAGTCCGCAATTGTCGGCGTCACGATAATTTTTTTCAATCATATTTTCCTCCGTAAAAAATAAAACCGCCTGTTGAAGGCGGTTTTAGATATAATCGCAAGAAGTAATTTTTTAAATGTATTGAATGTCTAAAATCTCGAAAGATTTTTTGCCGCCGGGAGCGACATATTCGGCAACGTCGCCGACTTCCTTACCGATTAAGGCTTTAGCCAGCGGTGAAGACAGCGAGATTTTGTTCTTTTCAATATCGGCTTCATAGTCGCCGACGATTTGATAACTTTTTTCTTCGTCAGTATCCTCGTCAGCAACCGCGACCGTTGCACCAAACCGGACGACATCATAGTGAGCATTGGCAACATCAATAACTTGCGCACGGCTTAAAACGGCTTCTAAATCCTGAATGCGGCCTTCAATAAAGCTTTGTTTTTCTTTGGCGGCAGAATATTCGGCATTTTCCGATAAGTCGCCATGCGAACGAGCTTCATCAATCGCAGCAATGATATTAGGTCTTTCAACCCCTTTTAAGTTTTTTAATTCGGCCTCAAGGGCAATATACCCCTGTTTGGTCAGCGGGAATTTTTCCATTTCAATCACCTTTGCAAAATATTTAAAGACTAGAAAAATACAGACTGCGAGTGGGTGACCGCTCACAGTCCGTATGTGTTTTTATGATTTATCTAATCTAGCATTTATTTTTTAGAAATCAAGCAAATTCTTTTTTTGTTCAAAAGCTGAGTTTTCTGCTATACAAAAGATTAAAAAATATTTAATCTGCAAACGATAAGTTTTTCTATATTTGGAGTGTTACTAATGAAAAAAATTTATTTAACATCATTAATGCTGGGTGCGGCTATGTTGGCGGCAAATTCAGCTCAAGCAGTTGATAGCACAGGTTGCGGTTTGGGCTCTATGGCTTGGAAAGGCGAGCGTGGTATCGGTCCACAAGTTTTAGCGGCGACCACTAATGGTTCGTTCGGTACACAAACTTTCGGTATTACATTCGGTACATCAGGCTGCGATCCTAACGGACGTATTTCCGGCGGTACAGGCCGTATGGTTTTGGCTTTCATGGAAAACAACATGGAACAGTTTGCAATGGATGCGGCTGCCGGACATGGCGAAACTATTAACACTTTAGCCGGTATTTTGAATGTTGACAGCGAAAAACTCGGCGCTGAAGCACAGGCTAATTTTGCCAATATTTTTGCTGATGAAAATGCTGATGCGGTTTCGGTCAGTTTGGCAATGATTGATTTGGCACACGAAATCGCATAAGTCTGACAAATCGTTTACGGAGCTGAAAATATGAGGTGTAATTTTAATCTACATCGTTTTTTCAGCTCCGTTTTTTTGTGCCTGTTGTTGATGATGCCGGCAGCAAGGGGAAGTGATAAGTTGGCGTATCAGGATGACTGGTTGGCCTTGGTGCATTATCAGCCTAAATGGTCTGGCGGGTTTGAAAGCACACTTGACACTCCCAATTTCTTTTTAAGCCCCGATGGCAAATATAACCCCAAAGCGGAGCTTGAGGCCACAATTGCATTGTTTCAGAGTAATGACTATGAAAAGCAGTGTTTGTTTCCGGCGCGGTTTAGATATTTGCAAAAACATAATCTGACACAGGCAAAGTTTCCCAAGTGTAAGGAATACCAACAATTTTACCATGATTTGCGTCCTAGAGGGATTACACTGCTGTTTACGGATGCCAATATGAATAACCCGTCATCGCTGTTCGGGCATACAATGATACGTGTCGACACGGCACGCAAAGGAACACAGCTTTTGGGACATGGTATCACTTATGGCGCATATATGGGGGATAACCCGTCGCCTTTTTATCCGATTTTGGGGTTGTTCGGCGGTTATTACGGCGGATTTACGGTAAAACCTTATTATGAAGTGGTTAATACCTATAATAATTTTGAAAACCGCGATGTTTGGGAGGTTAATCTTAATTTCAGCCGCGAGGAGTTGGATTATTTTATTGCCCACAGTTGGGAAGTGGGGCAGGCACAGTCACGCTACTATTTCTTAACCCGTAATTGTTCGTATCTGTTGTTGGAAAATTTGGATGCCGTGCGTCCGAGCCTGAAGTTGGCGCAACAATTTCCGGTACAGGTTATTCCGCTGGATACAATGAAAGCGGCACAAAAAATTCCGAATCTGAATAAAGGTATTAATTATCGACCATCGCGGCAAAGCAAAATCCGCTATCGCTATAAGATGATGAATGATAAGCAAAAACAAGCTTATTTAAATGCGATTAAAATGCATAATTATAAAATTGACGGCTTAAATGACAGTGAAAAAGCCGATGTTTTGGAAACGGCATATCAGTATGTGCAATATCAATATGTGGCGCACAAAACGGAACTGGCTCAATATCGCAAAGAAAGTTTTGAGCTTTTGAAAGAACGAAATCAGATTAAAGCGCCAAATGCCATTGCGGAACTTAAGTGGAATAAAGAACCGATGAAAGCACATGACGCCAAACGCTTGGTGGTTGGTATCGGTAGCAAAAAAGGCGAGGGTTTTCAGGAAACGGTCTTCCGTCCGGCGTATCATTCGTGGACGGATGACAGCTACGGATTGGTGCAGGGTGCGGAAATTAATTTTTTAAACACGGCAATCAGACATTATGACCGGCAAGATAAATATGTATTGCAAAATTTGGATATTTTGACCTTACGTTCGGTTGCACCGATTGATGCGATGTTTGCGCCGATTTCGTTTCAGGTGTTGTGGAATGTCGGACGGGAATATAATCCGGAAACAGATGAAGAAGGATATACCACTAACCTGAAGAGCGGCGGCGGTGCTACCTGGCGGCTGATGGATAAGGTTTGGGTTTATACCATGGCGAATGCGCAGGCGGCATACGGCGGTTTTATAAAAGATAATGTATATGGGGCGGTGAGCGGTGAAGCCGGAATATTGGCTGATTTTGATAAATGGCGGTTATGGCTTAAGGCTGAAAAAACTTATGCCTCACAACAATGGAAAAACAGCAGTATTTATTATGCCGAAGGCGCATACAGCATCAGCCGCAACTGGGCAATCGCGGCTGATTACAGTTTCCAAGATAATGCTAAAGGGCAAAATGTTGAAGAATTTATGACTTCAATTCGGCATTATTTCTAAGCCTATTATTTGAGGTATTGCGAACGTAATGACGCCATAAATTCGGTGGCATGCTGAAGAGCGTTTTCGCCGGTAGTTTGGATTTTAAAGTTAATTTTGTTGTTTAAATTACCGACTATAAATGCCTGATTCGGCTCAGGAACATATTTTAGGAAAACATTGCCGACATAAGAATCAAGTTGGAAATTGGCAGCTTTAATATAGTAACCTTTAAGGTCTTTTATTGCTTTTATTTCTTTAGTCTTGCTGCCGTTTATTTTAGCGTCGATGATATCGGAAGTTTCTTGGATATCTTCAGGATTTTGATTAAAGGCAAAATCGAGGTCTTGGCCGTTAACACTTTTGCTGCCCGAAATATTAAATTCTTCAGTTGTATCATCAGCGGTCTGAGATTTAAGATATTTCTCATAATTTTGATTTAACTCTTTGATATTTTGCTGAAATTGTCGATTCAACTCGTCTGAGGCTTTACTGAAAACCTGATTACGTTCAAGGCTGGACATCAGCGGTGGCAAAGTTTTCATAATATTGTTCATCATCTCATTCATACCGGCGGAGATTTCGGGGATAATTTTTTGCATGGTCTGATCCATCTGGTCGACGGACTGCTGCATGGACTGTTGGGTTTCGTTAAAAGCCTGTTTGACATCGGCGTTGATGATTTCGTTTTCATCAGCCAAAGCCGAAGTTGCGATTAGGGCCATAGATACGGCAAGAAGATATTTCAACATGATTGTTCTCCATAAAAACTTAATCTTAAATATAAATAATACAGCCTTGTCTGATTGACAATTAAAAAAATAGCCGTTGATTTTTTTTGTGTATGCGTCTACACTGACGGCAATGTGAAAATAAGGAGAAAACTAATGTTACGTGAAGATTTACAAAAGACTTTGAAAGAATCTATGTTGGCTCATGATGCCGAAACAACCGGGGCGGTTCGATTGATTATTGCCGGAATGAAAGAGAAAGATGTTGAAGCTCGTGGAAAAGGCGCAAAAGAGGCGACTGAAGCCGAATTATTAAGCATGATGCAAACTATGATTAAACAGCGCAATGATTCAATCAAAATGTTTATGGACGGCAATCGTCCGGAGCTGGCGGAAAAAGAACGTAAGGAAATTGCCGTAATTGAACGTTTTATGCCTAAACAGATGAGCGAAGCCGAAGTTGAAGCCGTAGTTAAGAAGTTGATCGGTGAAACCGGAGCGTCATCAATGAAAGACATGGGCAAAATCATGGGCGCTTTGAAAAGTCAGTATGCCGGTCAATTGGATATGGGTAAGGCCAACGGCATTATCAAAAATCTGCTGTCATAGAAGTTGATTGAGCGGGTATAAATGGTTACGGTCGATTTGCAAAAATTTTGCGATGAACTGCGGGCGAAAATCTCTATTGCCGATGTGGTCGGGGCAAAGGTTAAGCTGACGCGGAAAGGTCGCGAATATACCGGTCTATGCCCGTTTCATAATGAAAAAACACCGTCGTTTACCGTTAATGAGGCTAAAGGTTTTTACCATTGCTTCGGTTGTGGCGCGCATGGTGATATTATTAAATTTGAAATGGAAGCCAACGGCCTGAGCTTTATGGATGCTTTGGAAAAACTGGCGCATAAAGTCGGTATGGAAGTTCCTCGCATCAGCCATGAAAGCCATGAACAAATCGAAAAGCGCAACAGTGCTTATGATATTATGGAAATGGCGGCCAAGTTTTTTGAAAAACAACTGAAATTAGTCGGCGGACAACGGGCCAGAGAATACTTAGCCGGTCGGGGTTTCGGTGATGATATAATTACGAAATTTCGCTTAGGATATGCGCCGAATAATAACGGGTTGAAAGCGCAGTTGGCGTCTAAAGGCGTCAGCGAGCAGGAAATGGCCGAACTGGGGCTGATAGCCATTCCAGAAGATAAAAACCGCCGTTCACATGATTTCTTCCGTGATCGGGTTATGATTCCGATTATGGATAAGCGCGGCAAGGTAATTGCTTTCGGCGGACGAATAATGGGCGACGGGCAGCCTAAATATCTTAACTCACCGGAAACACCGGTGTTTAATAAACGACGGGTGCTGTATAACCTTAATAATGCCCGTGATGCGGCTTTTGAAGAAAAGCGGCTGATTATCTGCGAAGGTTATATGGATGTTATCGGAATGGATAATTACGGTATTCATTATGCGGTAGCACCGCTCGGAACTGCTTTGACCGAAGAGCAAATTCAGGAAGCCTGGCGGGTAGTGAATGAGCCAACCTGCTGCTTTGATGGTGATAATGCCGGAAGACGGGCGGCTATTCGTTCGGTTGATCGGGCATTGCCGATTTTGAAAGCCGGAAATTCACTTAAGTATGTGTTTTTGAGCGGGGCTAAAGACCCTGATGAATATCTTAAAGCTTTCGGACGGGAAGCTTTTTTGAAGGTGATTGATGAAACCGTGCCGCTCAGAGATTTGTTGTGGCGCAAAAATGTGGACGGAATGTTGACATCGACGCCGGAACAAAAAGCGTTGATTGAAAAAAACATCAAAGTAGAAGTAGCTAAAATTACGGATGAAACCGTACGGACTTATTATATTCAGGATATGCAAAACCGCATATACAACGAAATCGGGCGCGGTTCGTGGCGGCGAAAAAACGATGAGCAGATACAGCAGGGGCGGCAATACAGCAGTCGTAAAGAGCCGTTCAGTCCTAAAAAAGCACCGGTAACAACGATTGTGACCACTAAGGAAATGAAAGTTAACCTTGATGACCTTAAGGCGCAATATGTTATTTCGGCTTTGTATTGCTATCCGCAGCTGTTGGATGAATATGAAGAAAAGCTCTATAATTTTGAAATCAAAAATCCTAAACTGCGCGAGATTTTGGATGCAATGTTTGAAATTGTCCGTGATAGTGAAGAGGCGATTGATACGGCACAACTGGAGTCCGGATTGCAACAACGTAATTTATTACAACCGGCACAAGAGTTGTTGGAATTTAAGATGTTGAAAAAACAAAATCCCGATATCATACGTATGCGGGCAAATTTGGACGGAAGAATAGCCGAGGCGCAACTATGTCAGCTTGATGATGAGATAAAAGAATGCGTGCGGCAAATGGAAAATAGCGACTCGTTTGAAGAAAATGTATTCGAGCGTTATGAAACGCTGAAAAAAGAACGACAAAAATTGTTACAGCAGCAAGAAGCTGATTAAATTTAAGCTTAAAAGTTCTATTTTGTGCTCAATAAAAACCTTTAGACATAAAAATATGAAAAAAATTGTCGTAAAGGGTTGACATTTTGGCGAAAAATAACTAAAAGTTCACTAGCTCGAAGTGTATAAAACCGGTTTTTTAAGGAACGTTAATGTCAGATATAGAAAATCAAGATCTGTATGATGGTGTGTCAGCAGAAACCCCTCTCATTGACTCTCTGGGCAGCGCAGTTAAACGTTTGATAGATAAGGGTAAATTGCGCGGGTATATCACCGTAGAAGAACTCAATAAAGCTTTGCCTCCTGAGAAAGAGGCTTCCGAACAAATTGAAGATATTATGACCGAAATTTCTGATTTGGGTATTAATGTCGTGGCCGAGTCGGAAGTTGACAGTCTGGAACCCGAAATCATTGACGATGATGACGATGATGATTCCGGAAATTTTGATGAAAAAGAGCTCGGGCGCAATGACGATCCCGTCAGAATGTATTTGAAAGAAATGGGGACGGTTGAGTTGCTTTCCCGCGAAGGTGAAATCGCAATTGCCAAACGTATTGAGGCCGGTAAGACAGTTATGATTGACGGCTTGTGCGAAAGCCCGATGACGATTAAAGCGATTGCCGGTTGGCGTGATGAGTTGCTGGAAGGCACTATGCAGTTGCGCGATATTGTCGATTTGGAAATGATGTATGGCGATGATGTCGAAGCAATGGCCTTTGATGAGGACGATGCAACCAACAACGAAGATTTGGACAAGGTCGCTGAAGAGTTGGCCAAAAAAGAAAGCCTTGACGATATTGATGAAGATTTAGAAGACGATATCGAATTAGACAGCGCGGTTGATGATGAGCCGGATGAGGAAGATGATACCGGTGACGGTATGTCAGAAGGCGGTGACGGCGAAAACGGCGATGGCGATGATGACATTGATGCCAACGGCAATCGAGCATCAGCTTCAGTTGCGGCAATGGAAGATGCTCTAAAAGAACCGGTATTGGATATCTTAAATAAAATTTCCAGCTATTATGATGATTTGAAAAAAATCCAAAATCAGCGGGTGGCTGCAATTATTGCCGGCAAAAACATTACGCCGGCTGTTGAGAAAAAATATTTGCAGGTTAAGAAAGAACTGGTTGAATTAATGAGTTCAATTCATCTTAATTCAACACGTGTTGAGCAGTTGGTTGAGCAATTAAATGAGTTAAACAAACGTTTGATGGGACTTGAGGGTAAACTTTTGCGTTATGCCTTGTCATGCAAAATCAAACGGGAAGATTTTTTGGAAGCTTATCAAAAGTCAGAGTTGGATCCGAATTGGTTGGAAAATATCTCGCATAAAAAAGATAAGCATTGGCAGGACTTTGTGGAAAAATATGGTTTGGAAATCACCGAATTACGTGATTCCGTAGCACAAATGGCACAGGAATGCGGTTTGCCGATAAGTGAATATCGCCGGATGGTAGACACGATTAAAAAAGGTGAACGCGAGGCCGAAAAAGCTAAAAAAGAAATGATTGAAGCTAACTTACGCTTGGTTATTTCGATTGCCAAAAAATATACAAACCGCGGGCTGCAATTCTTGGATTTGATTCAAGAGGGCAATATCGGGTTGATGAAAGCTGTTGATAAATTTGAATATCGCCGCGGCTATAAATTCTCAACTTATGCAACTTGGTGGATCAGACAGGCGATTACCCGTTCGATTGCCGACCAAGCGCGGACAATTCGTATTCCGGTTCATATGATTGAGACCATTAATAAATTGGTTCGTACCTCACGCCAGATGCTGGCCGAAATGGGACGCGAACCGGTACCGGAAGAGTTGGCTAAGCGGTTGTCGATGCCGTTGGAAAAAGTACGCAAGGTTATGAAAATTGCTAAAGAGCCGGTTTCTTTGGAAGCGCCGGTCGGTGATGAAGAAGATTCATCCTTGGGTGATTTTATTGCCGATGATAACGCTTTACAGCCTTTGGATTCAGCTATTCATTCAAATCTGAAAGAAACCTGCACACGAATTTTGGCGTCATTAACGCCAAGAGAAGAGCGTGTATTGCGTATGCGGTTCGGTATCGGAATGAATACGGATCATACATTGGAAGAAGTCGGACAGCAATTTAACGTTACGCGTGAACGTATCCGCCAAATTGAGGCTAAAGCATTGCGCAAACTTAAACATCCGAGTCGTTCAAGAAAATTACGTTCGTTCCTGGATCAATAGGTTAAATGGAAAGTATCAGACAAAGCGGCACGGAAAAGTAATTTTACGTGCCGTTTGTTATACGGAGGTAAAAATGCTGCAAAGTTTTGCGCCGTTGATTGATGAGAATACCAGATTTTTGATTATCGGGACGATGCCGGGAACAGCATCATTGCAAGTGCAAGAATATTACGCGTTTAAGCATAATCAGTTTTGGAAGATTATGGCTGATATTTTTAATGAGGGTTGTTTGTTGGCTGATTATGAACAGAAATGCAGATGTTTATTGCGACATAATGTCGGTTTGTGGGATAATTTGCAATATTGTGAGCGCGAAGGCAGTTTGGATAGCAATATAAAAAATGCGCAACCGAATGATTTTGAAACTTTGCTGCAAGAATATCCTAAAGTTAAGAAAATATTTTTCAACGGGCAAAAGTCGAAGGGCTTTTTTATGAAGTTTCATCCGAAATTGGCGGCAGGAAAAAAATGTGCGGTTTTGCCGTCCACCAGTCCGGCCAATGCCATGATTAACTATGCGCAAAAACTTGACTTGTGGCGAAAGGCGTTAGTTTGCGGTTAGTTAAAAAATAAACTTCTTGACTAAATTAATGTTTATATATAGGTTGTCACATAGAGCGAAGGATTGCTCTTAGAAATAATTATTAGAACGGGTACAAAATATTAAAGTAAACGAATATT
>ERZ1034878.453-NODE-453-length-19239-cov-13.740252_pt1 | contig 19239 bp, 17 predicted proteins | sample MGYA00520593_ERZ1034878 | MGnify/ENA primary metagenome ERZ1034878 (study PRJEB33766, sample SAMN09781724) | gut metagenome | biome: gut microbiome | host: Homo sapiens | place: Madagascar | study: EMG produced TPA metagenomics assembly of the PRJNA485056 data...
CACTTATATTATCATCTAGTGTTGGTTCATCTAACTCTATGTAAGTTTTTTCAATATTAGTCTCAAATTTAAAGTTATTTTCTTTAATTATTTTTTTTGCTCTATCAAAAACTTCCTTATCTTTTCTATTATCACTACCTTCTATTTTCATTCCATACATAGATGATGATAGTTTTGAAGGTACTTCTATATCAATATCTTCTATTACTTTTGTATTGCATGCTAATATATATCCTTGATTCCATTCTTCATCTTTTATATGATGAGTTTTCTCTGTATCAACTTTACCTTTAATTAGCCTTACCTTGCACTTACCGCAAGATACATTTCCATTACAAGGTGCATCTATAAATATATCTGCATTCCTTGCAACATCTAGTAATTTATCCCCTTTATTACAATAAATCTCTTTATTATGTGATGTAAAAGTCACTTTCACCATATCTAAATCCCCCAATATGCTTTTCTAATATAATTTTAGCATATGTTATATCACCGGTATCAAGAAAGAGCATAAAAGGTTTGTGTGCACTCACCCCTTTCATACTCTTATTTAAATTAGTCTATACTAGCTTCGTAACTATCTGAATTTAATAAGTTTTCTAACTCATCTTCATCAGCTACCCTAACTTTTACTATCCATGCATCATATGGATCTTCATTTATATATTCTGGTTCATCATCTAATCTTTCATTTATTTCAACAACTTCTCCAGATAAAGGAGCTATTAAGTCTGATGCTACTTTTGAAGATTCAACAACTCCATACTCTTCACCTTGGTTTAATTCATCTCCAACTTCTGGCATTTCGACAAATAATACTTCTCCTAATTGATTTTGAGCATAAGCTGTTATTCCTATGTAGGCAAATTCTCCATCAATTTTAACCCATTCATGTTTGTCAGTATATTTTAAATTTGGTATAACTTTCACAGTAATCCTCCTAGTATACTAAATTACATTACACATTCCATTGATAATGCTGGGTGACCTTTTTCTTCTAGGAATGCTAATACTCCTTCTGAATCACTAGCTATAGTTTCATCACATATCATATCTGTGAAGTTTTCTATACCAGTCATTTCTTTAACTGTAGCATTTAATTTATCAGCTACATAGTCTTTTAATTCTTTTGGCATCCAAACTATTCTTTCTGGTCCACCTTCTGCATAAGCAAACTTTTTAGAAGATATGAAATGTCTTCCGTGCCCCATGAATCCTGGAGTTTGAACCCCTCCACCTGTCATAGAAGCAAGTTCTCCAAATGTCATACCAACAGGAGTTATTTGAGAGAATTCTCTATTTACTATAATAAATCCGTTAGCTTCAGGCATTATACCACAAATACATTCAAAGCATCCACAAGAAGTCATTGGATCCTCAAGTATAGAGTATAATGTAACATTTTCAACAGCTCCCTGAGATATTTTAGATACTGTATCATTAACTGCTTTCCATTTTCCTAATCTATCATCTAGACATTGTCCTTTAACTATAGGTTGGCAAGGTCCAGTTGGATCTAATTCTTTAGTAGCCTTAGCATCTAACCAACTAACTGCTCCACAAAGTCCAAGTCTTTCAGGAGTGACAACACAAACATGTGCTGGTGCGAAAGATTGGCAAAGGTTACAAGAATAAAATTCTTCAACGCTTTCATCTACTAATGAAGCTAATCTTTCATCTCTAGCATCATATCTAGTTATAGCTTGAGATTTTAATTCAGAAACTTTTTGAGCATCTGTTACTATTGTTATTTCGCACTTATCAACAACAGACTCAAATTCATCTCTCATTTTAGCATATAAAACTTCTCCTATATGCTCTAATCTAAATCCTTTTTCATAAGCATCTTTAGATATTCTTATCCAAGACATATCTCTTTGACCAACATGCATTACACCTTCTATATAGTTTAAAAAATAATGTAATCTTCTTTCAAGAACTGGTTCAAAGTCATCTTGCATTGATTTACCAGCTATGTTAACTATAATAGCAAGTGGTAATCTTACTACTCCATTTGTTTCTACTTCATCTATATTAGGACCTATTACTGATATTTTATGGTCTTCAACTTCACTTAATTCTCTCTTTATAACAAGTTCCCAAGCTTCAGTTTTATTTCCACCAAATTCAGCAAACATGTCGTTCTTTCTAATTCTTTCACCCTCAAATGCAGCTGCAAATGATACAGGTATTGGTATATCTGTTATTTTTATTTTTATTCCTCTAGCTTCTAATGAAGTGGCTACAAACTTATCATAATCCTTTTGAGTTAATAATTTCATTGGTACTTCTGAAACTGTTTGGTCCGTTATAACTGGGAATCCTAAAGCTATAGCTCCAGCTCCAGCAGATACAACTAATTCACTTAGTGGTCCAAATGCATTTACAAATGCTGGAACCCTCTTAGCAGTATATTCTAATAATCCTGGTAAATCTCCTGGAGTTAAATTTCCAAATATTAATGCTGCTCTTACTGCAACAGATACAACATGTATAACAGATGTTACATCATAACCTAAAGGTATAACTCTTAGTTCTAGCCCCATTTTTACTCCAGCCTCTATAGCTTGATCTATTACTTTACCAACTAAGAAAGTAAGTAAACCTTTAGATTGGTAATCTTTTATTATTTTAGCTGTAGTTTCAGAATCTGGACATTCTCCAAGAATAACTGCAACCCCTGGTATATCTCCTGTAACTAGTGGAACACCAAGTGATCTTATTATAGGATCAGTTATATGACCTGCACACGGCTCACTGTATGGGGCATCACTAGTTGCATATTTTATAGCTTCTATAACTTCAGCTGCAAGCGCTGTAGCTAAACCTGAATTTAAGGCATGTTCTAATAAATGAATTTTATTTATTAAGCTTTCTACTATTTCAAGGGCACCTTCTAAGTCTCCTAAACAGTTCATTTTTTTTCCTGTAGCTGCATATATGCAAGGTAATGAGTATGCAGTATCAGGGAATGCTACTTTATGATCTCTTCCATTTGATTCTATGGCTTGATTTAATAATCCCCTTGCAGCTTCTAAAGCTTGCTCTGATCCCGTAAAAATTATATTATATAAGTTCACTCTATATTTCCCCCTTTTTAGACTTCTTCAATTATATTTTTATATCTTATACGTTAAATGCAAATGAACCTTCATTTAACTCTAAGAATGAGTCTGCATATAGAGACGCTCCTCTTATTATGTCACAAGATTTTACTGTTCTCATTAATTGTTCATCACAAGGATTTGCTATAGCTGAACTAAATCCATTTGCCATAGCCATTGCTAAAAATGCACTATCAAGTATTGGTCTTACATGTTTTGGGCATCCATTAGATACATTAGATAATCCTCCTGTAGTTAATAATCCCATTTCAGTCATCATTCTTATAGCTTCTAAAACTTCTACTTGCTTATCTTGCATTCCTTTTATAACTAAGCATAATGGATCAAATAGCATATCTTCAGGCTCTAATCCCGCCATTAGACCCCTCTCTAACATTTCTTGGCAGTAAGCCATACGCTCATCGTTATCTTTTGGTATACCTTCTTTAGCACATAAAGCTATAACCTTAGCTTCATATTCGCCTGCTAAATCTATTAAATCTAATCTTGAGCCTGCATCAGCTGAGTTTATTATTGGTTTTGCATGAGTTCTATTATATACTTTAAGCCCTGCTTCTATAGCTTTTCTATTTGCAGTATCTAAAGCTAAAGGAACATTATTAAACTCTTTTTGTAGTAATTGAACTCCCCAAGTCATTAACTCTTCTCCATCTCTTTCGGCAGGACCTATGTTAAAATCTATATAGTGTGCGCCAGCTTCTAATTGCTCCTTAGCTCTTTTTAGTATTGGTTCAGGATTTCTCTCAGCTAAAGCTTTTCTTATTATTGGTGATATACAGTGTATTCTTTCACCTATTATCATAAACTTTTCCATTTGATTTATCCCCCCTATAAATTACTTATTATATTTTGTAACAGTAGTTAAATAATATTTAGTTACAATTTGAATTTATATACTATGCATTTGCTACAGCTTCATCTTGCTTAGCTTTATACTCTTTTAAGAACTTCGGTATTTCCATAGATTCTTCTGTTCCTATTATTACATTCCATCCAGGTAAATTATCTTCTATATCTCCTTTTAATACAGCAGCTTTTCCTGGTATTATTAAATCTCTATTCTTAGTCATATCTTCTATTTTACTTTCTTTTATAAATTTAGCTATGCTACTTCCACTAAATTTACCTGCTGACCAAGCAGTTAATACAGAATATCCTCCTGCATCTGGTATTGCTAAATATACTGGAACTTTAGATCTTTCTATATCTCCAGATACTATGAAGTATGTTAATGCAAAGTCAACAGTAACCATTACTGGTGAATTTTCATCTGCATTATTCATTGAATATACTTTTGGTTCTACTCTCATTGGTCTTTGTGGGTCAGTATATATATTTTGTCTTAATGCGAATAATGGTAATGCTTTTGAGTAATCTATGTCATCTATTACTATTATAGATCCATATTTTATTGTAAACATTGATGATAGGGCCACTTCCATTTGTGGGTCATTATTTGATAGTTTATTTGCAAATACTATTGATGGGTATCCAAATGTTCTGTCTTGTTCTTTTAAAGCTATTCTTCTAACTTGAACAGCATTTGTAAATGTATCTTTTATATTTTCTCCAGTTACATCTAATATTAACTCTCTATATCCTAATCCTTGAATTGCTTCTATTGTAGCATATAACTCTTCTAAGTTAGCAGCCTTTACACCTAAAGCTAATTTAAGGTCTTTTACTAATTCAACCATTCCCTTGTAGTTTTCTTTATTAGCTCCATAAACTACTGGTTTTTTATCTTTTAATATTTCTATAGCTTCTTTAGATATATCTACGTCTTCACATACTATTATGTGAGTTACATCTAATCCACTTTCATTAACTCTATTTACTAAGTTTAAGAATCCTTCTTTATTATCACGGTATTCTAAAACTATCATTTCAGCTTTCATTTCTTCGCCTATTCTTATATAGTTAACAGCTTTTATGTTAGCTATTTTAAAATCTATTTGTTCATTAGTCATAGAATCATCAAATGCTACTGCATATCTATTTCTATTTACTAATGTTTTTTCGTGTCTAAATAATACTGTTTCAGCACCTAATTCATATTCAGAAGTTCCGCTTCCTACTTTTAAAGCTCTCATTAAAGGAGCTGTTGCTTCTGATAATTTTGCTATTGCATCATCAGACATATGTGGACACTTACTTACTTCTACCGCTCCTGAAGCAACTTTCATAGAGAAAGCCATACAAGTTGGAAATCCACAGTCCTTACAGTTTTTCTTTGGTGTTAATTTAAATATATCTAAAGCTTTTAATGCCATTATTTTTCCCCCTAACCTTACAATTTAATTAAGATAATGCACTAACTAATTCTTTTATAGTTTCTACTGATTTTGGATGACGAAGTATAACTGCATTTGCTCCACCAACTAAAGCACTTGTTGCAGTAGACACTTCCATATTTATACCTCTTTGTTCTGCCGGACCCCATTGTGGTTCGTCTTCAATACTTGCTATAGATTCTTTAACATGCCAAGTTTCAAATGAAACCGGAGTTACTATAGGCATTTGTAATGTTTTATCATTTTGACCAAATGCAGCAAGTCTAATTCTATCCATAGTAGATGCAACATACTCATATCCATAGCCAACAGCAGAGCATCCAATTTGCATAACTATATTCTCAGGTTTAACACCTAATTGAGTTAATAATACGTTTAATTGTTTAGCTAGGTTTATATCAACAGAAGATTCAGCTACTACTTTGTGACTATATGCCATAGTAGTTGCAGCTCCAACTGCCTTATAGTTATCTTCTGTAGCCGCTAAAAATAAACAGTTATTTCCATCAACAGCTTGAGATACTTTTTCAAATACCTTAGCATCTTTTTCATGATTTCCACACCCTGCTATAACAACAGGTAGGCTAACTGATTCAACTACATTTTTAGCAACTTCAGCACATTCTTCTGGACTTCTATCAAGTCCATTTGGATCAGAACTTTCAAGCTTTAAACATATAAAGTCTGCTTTTAAATTTTCCTCTATGTATTTAGCCCATTTTACTGGACAATCACAAACATCTTTATACATTTCTTTAAATTCATTAGTCCATCCCTCTGGATAAACGTCTAACATTTCTACTCCTACTTTTTGAGTATTTCCAGTATTTCCATCAAAGCTATAAAATGGTAAAGTACTTTCTCCACCTATTTTTATCGCTTTTTCCCCTTTCCCTATTTCTACTTCTGATATCTTTCCAGAATATTTTTGAACAGACATCTTAAATGCCATAGTTTTTTCCCCCTTAAGCCTAATTTAACTCTAATTTAGCCATTATATCATTTATAGCTATCTTAGCCTTTGAATCCTCAGGTAAGTTAACTAATGGTATTCCTGAAGAATCATACTCATATATCATTTCATCCATAGGTACTACACCTATAAGATTTAAATTATGTTTATCTATTTCTTCTTTTATTCCCTCATTTAATTCTCCATTTGGAGCTTTATTTACAATTAAGTATATATCTCCTACACTTAAATTTAATTCTCTTGCTAAATCTCTAATTCTAGCAACAGCCTGAACACTCCTTCTTGAGCAATCACTAACTAATAAAAGTTTATCTATATGTTTAGTTGTTTTTCTACTTAAATGCTCCATTCCAGCTTCATTATCTATAACTAAATACTCATAAGCATCTGATAGTTTATCAGTTTGCTCTCTTAATATTCCATTTACGTAACAGTAACAACCTTCCCCCTCAGATCGTCCCATTACTATTAGATCATATCCGTCACCTTCTGCTAAACAAGTATTTAATCTATATTGTAAGTATTGAGCTTTAGTCATACCACCTGGAAAAGCATTCCCTTGTTTTTCTCTTTGGTTAACTTCTTCTCTGATTGAACCTATAGTAGTTTCAACTTCTATACCTAATACTTCATTTATATTAGCATTTGCATCTGCATCAACAACTAGTACTGGCCCTTTGTTATTAGTTGTTAAGTTATTAACTAAAAGCCCTGTAAGACTAGTCTTTCCAGTTCCACCTTTACCTGCTACTGCTATATTATATCCCATATTAAGATTTCCCCCTTTTTATTTGTCAAAACAGAGCTTTTAATTTACTCTGTTTTGTATTAAGCCTTTGCCTTAGTTAATTTTGGAGCTGCATGAACACATTCACCATGAACATCATGAAGAGCTTCCATTAGACCTTCTGATAATGTTGGATGTGCATGTATAACATCTCCTACTTGCTCTACAGTTAACCCCAAATGTACTGCAAGTGATAATTCTGTTAATAAATCTGTTGCATGAGGACCTACTACTGATGCCCCTACTATTTTATCTTCACTATCTGCAAGAACTTTTATAAATCCTTGTGTATGACCTATAGCTTGAGCTTTACCTAATCCTCTAAATTCAAACTGACCTACATTATACTCAACCCCTTCAGCATCTAACTGCTTTTGAGTTTTTCCAACAGCAGCAACTTCCGGTTCAGTATATACACATCTTGGAACTGCTGTATAATCTACTGTTTTAGATTTACCAAAAGCATTTTCTACAGCAATTATTCCTTCTTTAGATGCAACGTGTGCAAGCATTGGAGTGTTTATTAAATCTCCTATTGCGTATATACCTTCTACACTTGTTTCAAGATTTTCATTAACCACTATTTTACCTCTGTTTAACTCTATTCCTAATTCTTCAATTCCAGAGTTTTCAATATTAGGTCTTCTACCTATTGCAACTAATACATATTGAGTATTTACTTTTTTTCCGTCTGATAAAGTTGATACTACTTCGTCCCCCACTACTTCGCAAGAATCAACTCCACTATTTAGTAATACTTTAATTTTATCCTTTTTAAATTGTCTCTGCAACTGTTTTACAACATCTTTATCTTCAAATGGTAATAGTTGTTCTCCTCTTTGAACTATAGTAACTTCAGTGCCTAAAGTACTAAAGAACTGACCTATTTCACATCCTATTACCCCTCCACCTATTATCAACATAGACTCAGGTAATTCAGAAAGCCCTAGCACTTCATCGCTAGTGATTATACGCTTTTTATCATATGGAAACATTGGCGGTACTATTGGAACAGATCCATTAGCTAATATTATTTTATCAGCTTTTATAATTTCTATCTCTCCATCTTCTTTTGTAACTTCTATAGTATTCTTATCTATAAGCTTACCAAATCCATTTACTAAATTTATTCCTCTTTTATCAAATAAAAATTCTATTCCACTTATTAATTGATCTACTATCTTATCTTTTCTAGACATTACAGCACTAAAATCTGCATTAACTTTTCCATCTATATTTATTCCAAAGTTTTTTGCCTCTTTTATATTCATTAACATTGAAGAAGATGCAAGTAACGCTTTAGTCGGTATACAACCTACATTTAAGCAAGTACCTCCTACTTTCTTTTTCTCTATAACTGTTACATCTCCTCCAAGCATAGCTGCTTTTATTGCTGCAACGTATCCTCCTGGACCTCCACCAATTACTGCTATTTTCATATCCATTCCCCCATATCACAATTAATTTTAGAATTCTTTATTTTTTATAATCCAGCTTCATCTAATATAGCTGGAACATTTTCTTCTGCTCCGATTGCCATTATATGAACACCGTCACATAAATCTTCTTCTTTTAATTGTCTTATGAATTCTCCTGCCATCTTTATACCTTCTGATACCCAGTTTTCTTTTCCTGCAGCTCTTAATCTTTCTATTTGTTCATCTGGAACAAATATACCAGGAACATTGGCAGTCATGAACTTAGCCATTCCAGGAGATTTTAAAGGTACTATCCCAGCTAATACCTTACAGTCCATATGCTTAGTTAATTTTCTAAATTCTCTCATATGCTCTATATCATATACAGCTTGAGTTTGGAAAAACTTAGCCCCTGCATTTATTTTCTTTTGCATCTTCATTAATTGTATTTCTATTGGAGCATACTCTGGAGTAACTGAAGCTCCTAAATAAAATTCTGGAGAACCTTTTAGTTCATTTCCAACTAAGTCTTTTCCTCCCATTAATGTTTCAGCTGTTTGAAGTATACCTATACAATCTAAATCAAATACACCCTTAGCTTGTGGATGATCTCCAACTACTGTATGATCACCAGTTAAAGCTAACATATTTTTTATTCCAAATACACCAGCAGATAGCATTTCTCCTTGTATAGCTATTCTATTTCTATCTCTACCAGTCATTTGTAATACTGGCTCTAATCCAACATCCTTTAATAATTTACATGTAGCAAGTGAAGTGGTTCTCATAACTGCAGATTGAAAATCCGTAACATTAGCTGCATGCACTCTTCCCACTAGTGGTTTAGCACATTCGATCAAATGTGAAAGGTCTGTTCCCTTTGGAGGTGCCATCTCAGTTGTAACTGCAAACTTTCCACTTTCTAATGTTTCTCTTAATAAGCTCATTAAAAATATCCTCCTTTTTAACCTTTTAGAAATTCTTATGCTTTAGCAGTAGTTTTTTGATTTTGTTTTTCTTTTAAATTTAGACTTCTTGGATTATTTTGTTTAGAATAATCCTTCATCGGTCTTATTTCTAAGAGATTATCTAATTGATCTATATCTTTTAATCGTTCATATATCTTTACCCAAGCACAATCATTATCTTGACTTACTTCACATTTGCCATTTTTAGCTCCACCACATGCACCGTTTATTAATCCTTTAGCACACATAGTTACAGGACATATTCCACCAGTCCATCCAAGTTCACAATCTCCACAAGCCTTACATGCTTCTTCAAATTCTCCAATTCTCTTTGTTTCCCCTATAAACATAGTATTGTTTGCTGGATAAACAGGTATATTCTTAAGGTTTTTAACTATAGTTTGTGTTCCATCTCCACAAGCTAAAGATAAAACTGCATCTGCGTCTGCTAATTCAGATTTTAATTCCTTTAAATCTTTCTTAGATTTTAATAAATTACATGCTGGGTCTAATATACGGTATCCTAAAACAGTTTTTCCTTCTATTTCTAAAGCTTCTTTCATTTTAAGAACTTCTTCTTCTCCGCCACTTTTACAAATTGCAGCACATTGATTACATCCAATCAAAACTACTTTCTCTGCATTTTTTAAAAATCCTAAGATTTCATTTATAGGCTTATTTTCAGAAATTATCATCTCTATTCCCCCTAAAACTTACAATCTATTATTTATTGTTTTGATTCTTACAAGCCTTAACTACATGCTTAGCAAGTATAGATGTTGTAACAGAACCTACCCCTGCTGGAACTGGAGTTATCATAGATACTTTATCTTGTACAGATGCTGTATCAACATCTCCGCATAAATTTCCATTTTCATCAACATTTATACCTACATCAATTACGACTGCCCCTTCTTTTACGGAGTTTTCTTTTATCATTTTAGCTCTACCAACAGCAGCTACTAATATATCAGCTTGTGAAGTTACTTTTTCTAAATTTTTAGTTCTAGAGTGGCATATAGTAACAGTTGCATTTTCATTTAATAAAAGCATTGCTGCAGGTTTGCCAACTACCATACTTCTTCCAAGTACAGCTACGTTAGCACCATTTAATTCAACATCATAATGTTTTAATATTTCTACAACTGCAGTTGGGGTACATGGTGGGAATCCTGATTTGTCACCTTCCATTATTTTTGCAGAGTTTATTGGGCTAAAGCAATCTACGTCTTTTTCTGGAGATATAACGTATTTTATTGCTTCTTCATTTAATTGGTTAGGAAATGGTCTAAGACATAATATACCATGAACATCTTTATTTTCATTTAAGCTTCTTAAAGTTTTTTCATAATCTTCTTGTGTTATATCTTCTGCTAATTCTACAACTTCAGTTTCTATACCTATAGTTTGACATCTCTTTAATGCTCCTCTTTCGTAAGCTAAATCGTCTCCTCTAGCTCCTACTCTAACTATAGCTAACTTAGGATTTATACCCTCTTTAACTAATTCATCAACTTCTTTTATTAAATTCTCACTTATTTGATCAGCTACTGGCTTTCCTTTTATTATTTGACCTTTAGTTGCAGTTACTTCCATTTTAAAAACGCCCCCTTAAATTTTAATTTATACAAGTATAGCTTGTATTAATTTTCTACTTTAAAATAATTATTTTCCTAGAGCTTTTTCTACTTTAGCGTAAACTTCATCACATATTTTTACGCCTTCTTCTACTAAATGGTTTACTTCATTTCTTACTTTTTCAACATACTCCATATCTTTTATAGAGTTTATATTTATTACTACATTTAGCTGACCACTAAGTATTGCAGATCTTAAACATTGAATTCCAACACCTACATCACTTATAGCAAGCCTTGAACCTTTATCAACTAAATCCTTATGTAATTTTATAGCATCGAAACACATTCTTACTATGTTTATTGGAGCTTCACAAGCTACCTTTAATGCATTTTCCATAGTTTCTTCTTTTATTTTCTTTTCTTCCTCCGTTGAAGTCGGAAGTCCATAAGCTTTTGAAAGAGGCAAGAAATTGTTTGCATCTTCATCAATCATACTCAATAATTTCTCTTCTATTTCTCCTGCTTTTACTAATATTTCTTTTACGCTATCTTCATACTCTGCATATTTTTTCTTTCCTATAGTTAAGTTGCAAACCATACTGCCTAAAGCCATTCCTATAGCACCAACTAAAGCTGCTGCTCCACCTCCACCAGGTACGGCTGACTTTGAAGCTAATAGATTTACAAATTCAACACAAGTTTTTTCAGATATCTTCATGATTTCCCCCTTAAATCTTTTAAAGATACTAAATTACTATGTAGTGGAGTGCAAAATTTTTACACTCCACATTATTATTTATTAGAATAATCCAGATATTATTCCATTTTCATCAACATCTATTCTTTCAGCTGCTGGAACTTTTGGAAGTCCTGGCATTTTCATTATTGCACCAGTTAAAGCAACTATAAATCCAGCACCTGCTGATACTGTTAATTGTCTAACTGTTATTCTAAATCCTGTTGGTCTACCTAATTTAGTTTGATCGTCAGTTAAAGAATATTGAGTTTTAGCCATACATATTGGCATATGTGAGAACCCTAACTTTTCTAATCTTTCTAATTCTTTTCTAGCTTGTGGAGTAAAGTCTACACCATCAGCTCCATATATCTTAGTAGCTATAGCATTTATCTTGTCTTCTATACTTAAATCATCTTCATAGCAGAACTCAAATTCATTTGGTTCACTAGTTAATCTTATAACTTCTTTAGCTAGTTCAATTCCACCTTCTCCACCTTTTGCCCATACTTGAGATAAGGCAACATTAACACCTAGTTCTTTACATCTTTCTTTTACTAAGTTAACTTCTGCTTCTGTATCAGTTGGGAATTCATTTATAGCAACTACTGCTGGTAACTTAAATACTTGAGTTATATTTTCAACATGCTTTAATAAATTTGGAAGACCAGCTTCTAAAGCTTCTAAGTTTTCATTGTTTAACTCATCTTTTGGTACTCCACCATTGTATTTTAACGCTCTTACTGTAGCAACTATTATAACTGCATCAGGCTTTAAATCAGCCATTCTACATTTTATATCTAGGAATTTTTCAGCACCTAAATCAGCACCAAATCCACCTTCAGTTACTACATAATCAGCAAAGTGCATAGCCATTCTTGTAGCTATAACAGAGTTACATCCATGAGCTATATTTGCAAATGGTCCACCATGAACAAATGCAGGTGTTCCTTCTAATGTTTGAACTAAATTTGGCTTTAATGCATCTTTTAATAATGCAGCCATAGCTCCATTAGCTTTTAATTGCTCTGCAGTTACAGGGTCACCTTGGAAATTGTATCCTACTATTATTCTTCCTAATCTAGCTTTTAAATCAACTATATCACTTGCTAAACAGAAAGCAGCCATTACTTCTGAAGCAACTGTTATATCGAATCCATCTTCTCTAGCTACACCATCTGCTCTTGATCCCAAACCATCAACAACATTTCTTAGTTGTCTATCGTTCATATCAACACATCTTCTCCAAGTTATACTTCTAGAGTCTATTCCTAATTCATTTCCTTGATGAATATGGTTATCTAGCATAGCAGCTAATAAGTTATTTGCAGCACCTATAGCATGAAAATCTCCTGTGAAATGTAAATTTATATCTTCCATTGGAACAACTTGTGCATATCCTCCACCTGCTGCTCCACCTTTAATACCAAATACAGGTCCTAACGAAGGTTCTCTTAATGCAACTAATACATTTTCACCTAATTTAGCTAATCCATCTGCAACTCCTATAGTAGTAGTAGTTTTTCCTTCTCCTGCTGGAGTTGGGTTTATAGCTGTAGTTAATATTAACTTTGACTTTTTACCGCCATTGCCTCTCTTTAATAAATTGTAGTCTACTTTAGCTTTATACTTACCGTATAATTCTATATCATCTTCTCCTAGACCTAACTTTTTAGCTATCTCTCTTATATCTTGTGGTTTAGCTTCTTGAGCTATTTCAATATCTGATTTGAATCCCATAATTAGTATCCTCCCCTATAATTTAAATATTTAATTTCGCTATGTATAAATTATTTATCTTTAGTAAATAATCTATATAATAATGACCATTTTTTAGCATTTTAATTACAGGACACACTTAATCCCATCAACTTATTTTTTATTGCTTCAATTTGTTCTCTAGTTTCTTGGCTAGTGTCATATGGAGATTTATTACTTCTATCCGAATTTATGACATCTTGATTGTAGTATATAAAGCCTAAAGCTTCTCCATCCTCTATATTAGACATTATAAATTCTTCATCTTCTTTATTTCTAATTTTGTTGCCTACAACAAATACTTGTTTAATACCTATATCTTTACCTAAAGATTTAACTTTTCTATAAGTTTGTAGACTTCTTTCACCTGGTTCAACTACCACTATAAAAGCATCTACACCTTGTGCAGTTCCTCTACCTAAGTGTTCAATTCCTGCTTCCATATCCATTACTACTACATCTTTATTTTGTAATATTAGATGCGAGCAAAGTCTTTTTAATAATACATGTTCTGGACAAACACATCCTGAACCACCAAAATCTACAGTACCTAAAGTAAGTAATCTAACACCATTGTATTCTTTACAATAATTTTCAGGTATATCATCAACCTTAGGATTTAATTTAAACATTTTGTTAAAAGTTCCTGTTTCTGCAGCAGTTCTTTCTGAAATTAATTTTCTCATTTCTGATATTGGAACAATAGAATCATATACTTCTTTTGGAAATCCTAATGCTAAACCTAGATTAGCATCAGGATCTGCATCAACAGCAACTACTCTGTATCCATCATCTGCAAACATTCTAGACAACATAGAAGAAAAAGTTGTCTTTCCTACTCCACCTTTACCTGTTATCGCTATTTTCATATTATACCACCTTTTGTAATAGATGAACCATATAATGATATGTATGTTCATCTAAATTATTTATCCTTTTATACGTTTGTTTATAAACATTAATAAATACTGTGTTCAAAAAAGTTTTATTTTCATATTATTAAGCTTCTACTTCGACTACTTGCTTCATTTTTTCTTCAACTAATTTTTCAAAGTGAACACGTTTCTTTTCTATGTCAGATATTATTATTTGTGCTAATTCTTCTGGATTTTCATTAACTGTAAATTTAGCTCCTACTATATCTTGTAATTCATCACATAATATTTCTACTGCTCTTGATGAACCTTTTACTGGTGGCATTATTCCTAAGTATGTGTCTATACCTGAAGCTACAACATAAGTACCTATAGCAACTGCTTTTTCAGACATCCACTCTGGTGCCACACCAGCTACTGGAAGATCACATATATCCATATCTAAAGTTTTAGCAGTTTCGCTTACTATCTCTAATATACGGCTACAATCAACACAAGAACCTAGGTGTAAAACTGGCGGTATATCAACAAGTTCACAAACTGTTGCTAATCCTTTACCTGCTAGCTTTCTAGCTTCTTTAGTCATTAAACCAAATTTAGCTGCAGCTGATGCTCCACATCCAGTAGTAACAACAAGTATGTCATTTTTAATTAATTCTTTCATTATTGTTATATGCGCTTTATTAGAAACTCCTTTAGCATTATTACATCCAACTACACCTACAGCACCTCTTAATACTCCAGATTTTAAACAATCTGCTAATGGTTTTAGAGTCCCTGTTGGGTCTATTTGTGAATTTACAACTCTATCTAGTTGCCCAAGTATTGCATCTAGACTATATCCTACTGTTGCGCTTGATTTTAATTCTGGTATAAGTACTTTTGATTTGTCTCTATTTTTAAAGTTTAATATTGCTTCTCTAACTATTTGTTTTGCATCTTCATATGCAGTTTCTTCTGAGAATTCCATATATGTTGACTCGGCTATTTTAGCCTTTGGAGATGTTGTTATGAATTTTGTGTGATAGCATTTTGCAACCTTTGCTAATGCTGGGAATATACATTGAACGTCAACTATCATTGCTTCCACTGCACCTGTAACTATTGCAAGTTCTTGTTGGTGGAAGTCTCCTGCAGTTTTTACACCATGTCTCATTGTAACTTCATTACCTGTACAGCACATTCCTGCTAAGTTTATTCCATCTGCTCCAACTTCTTTAGCTAATTCAACTAATTCTGGATCTTCAGACGCTAAAACTATCATTTCAGATAATGAAGGCTCATGTCCATGTAATATTATATTTACTTTATTCTCTTCTAAAACTCCTAAGTTTGCTTCCGTTTCTCTCACTGTTGGAGTTCCAAATAATATATCACTAAATCTAGTTCCTATCATAGATCCAGCCCATCCATCTGCTAGAGATGTTCTAAGTGACATATGTATTAAACTATCTATGTCTGCTGTACATCCTATATGAGTTGAGTGCATTATGGTAGCAACTTCTCTATCTATCGCTCTTGGTTCTATTCCAAGTTCTTTCCATACTTTTTGTCTTTTTACTGGAGCATTCTTTAAAAATCTTGCTACTCCGTAAGGTTTACCAAATTCCATTAATGCAACATCTGCAACTTCGTGAGCTATATCATATATATCTCTACCCTCTGTTTCAACATCCCACTCTTTTGCTAATGTTATTAGTTTTGATTCATCTTTTATTGTATAGTTTCCATTTCTACTTGCTAAGGCCATTGTATGAGCTATATCTCTTGCGTGGTCAGAGTGAGCTGCAGTACCACCTGCAACCATCCTTGCAAAGTTTCTTCCTACTATAACATGTTCATCGGCACCACATAGACCTCTTGGTGTTTTAGGTGTTATTCTACAAGGCCCCATTCCACATATTCTACAGCAATTCCCCTGAAGACCAAAACCACATTGAGCCTTAAAATTTTGCTTTCGGTCATACATTGTTTCTACGCCGTCTCTTTCAGCCTTATCTAATAATACTTTACTATTTAAATCAATAGTCATCATTTTTTTATCCATATGCCTATATCCCCCTCTATCTCGATTTATAAATCCTAGGATGAATAAAAGATATGTCAATTAAAAATTAATGCTCTGTATTACCTAATTTGATTATATACTAATTCAATTTAAATTTGTGTTATTTTTAATAGTATTCTAACAATTTAATTGTTTAAAATAAATGTGTGTATTTTATATAATTTTCTTAATATCTTTAGCTATAAGTGCTCCATATGCTATAGAATATAACTTCGATTCTGCACTATCTGATCTAGAAACTAATACTATAGGTGCTTTGGCTCCCATAATAACTCCTGCTGATTTTGCATTTGCCATATATGTAAATGATTTGCCTATTCCATTACCGACTTCTATATTAGGTACTAATAAAATATCAATATCTCCTGATACTTCACTTTTAAAACCTTTCATATCACTAGCCTCCTTTGATAAGGCTATATCAAATGATAATGGACCCTCGACTATAACATTTCTACCAAATTTACCATTTATAGATGCTTCTTGTAATAAGTGTCCATCAACAGTAGCTTGCATTTTAGGATTCACTTTCTCCTTAGCAGCAAGGCATGCCACTTTTATAGTATCTATACCTAATGCTTTAGCTGCTTGTATAGCATTTTTAAGTATCATCTCTTTTTGTTCATAATTAGGTGAAATATTCATACCTCCATCTGTTATTAATAATAATTTATGATAATTTTCCATTTGATATGCTACGACATGGCTAAGGAGACTCTCAGTTCTAAGTCCATACTCTTTATTTAACACAGATTTTAAAAGAATTGAAGTATCTAAAATACCTTTCATTACAAAATCTGCATTCTTAGTCGCTACTAATTCAACAGCTATTTTAGCACTCTCTTCTATATTATTAGAATTTAATATTTCTATTCCAGTTAAATCAAAGTTTATTTTTTCTGAAATCAACTTTATTTTATCACAATCTCCCACTAATATAGGTTCTATTATTTGTTTTTCTACTGCATCTTTTACAGCCTTTAAAACTTCTTTATCTTCTGCTGCAGCTACAGAAAGAATTAATTTCTCTTCACCTTTAAGTATATCAAATATCTCTTTTAATTTTTTTACCAAATTCTCTAATGCAATGACTTCTCCCACAGAAACTCCGTGGAGCATTATGATTTTGCCATCAGGTGAAAACGGCGATTTTAAATTGCCAAATTTTTCCTTCCAGCCGAAAGATTTTTTGTGGATTACTCGTTCTAAGTAAAAAAATGGTAATGTCGCATAAAAAATTATTGTTGTTAAAAATCCATAAATATTCATATTTTGATTATACAACGGAATTATGAAAAAAAATACAAATTAACAATCCTTATTATAATGATAATAGCAAGTTGACAACGGTTTTAAAAATCTATAAAATGTAGTTATGGCAATCGTTTATTTAAGTTTAGGATCAAACAAGGGCGACCGTATCGGATACATCCAGCAGGCAACGAGCCTTTTGGGACTGGCGGACGGAATTTCCATAATTCGCACCTCTGCGTTTTATGAAACCGAACCTTGGAATATGAATTCAAAAACTTGGTTTGTAAATGCCGTTGTCGAGGTAAAAACGTCTTTATCACCGGAAGCATTGCTTGAGGAATGCCAACGAATTGAACGTCAACTCGGACGCACTCCAAAAACATCCACAGAGTACGAGGACAGAACGATTGACATTGATATTCTTTTTTACGGGAAAGAAATTATTAATGAAGAAAATCTTACAATTCCGCACAAATTCGTTCATTTGAGGGCGTTTACACTCGTTCCGCTTTTGGAATTGATACCCGATTTTGAACACCCTGTATTGCACAAAACGATTACGGAATTGCATAATGACTTAGAAAATCCGGAAATGGTATTTTTATATGGAACAAGAGTTGAAATGTAGGGTTGCGATTGTCGGCGGAGGTCCTGCCGGTTGTATGTGTGCATATTTTTTGCAAAACGATTGTGAAGTGACGATTTTTGAGGGTAAGTCACCGCTTGCGACACTTCTTGCAACAGGTGGCGGAAGATGTAACCTCGCACACGCAGAGTATGAATTTCGAGAACTTGTAAAAAATTATCCGAGGGGCGAAAAATTTTTGTATTCGATTTTCTCGAAATTTTCGACAATTAATACGGTGGATTTTTTTGAAAGTATTGGCGTTCCGACGTACACTCAGGACGATTTGAGAATTTTTCCGATTTCTAACAGTGCCGTTGATGTGCGAAGCAAATTTTTGAACGCTTTGGACAAAACCGAAATAGTTGAAGAAAAAGTTCTTGAGATAAAAGAGGTTGAAAAAGGTTTCCGTTTGAAATCTTCAAAAGCTTCGTATCATTTTGATAAGGTGGTTATTGCCATTGGCGGGCATGCCGGATTTGAGCTTGCAAAAAGTTTTGGGCACAATATTATTGAGCCAAAGCCTTCGCTTACGGGCTTAAAAACAAGAGAAAATTTTCTTGAATTAAGCGGTGTAAGTTTTAAAAATATACAGGCAAAGGTTAATAAAAATACTTTTAGCGGAGATTTTATGTTTACGCATACGGGAGTGACAGGGCCTTTGATTTATCAAATCTCGTCGGTTATGGCTCGAGAGAATTTTCCGTATTGCATTTATTTGGATTTTGTCGGGGAAATCGATTTTCAAAAAGTTCTCAACGAGAATTCGCAAAAA
>ERZ1034878.458-NODE-458-length-19022-cov-20.364212_pt1 | contig 19022 bp, 57 predicted proteins | sample MGYA00520593_ERZ1034878 | MGnify/ENA primary metagenome ERZ1034878 (study PRJEB33766, sample SAMN09781724) | gut metagenome | biome: gut microbiome | host: Homo sapiens | place: Madagascar | study: EMG produced TPA metagenomics assembly of the PRJNA485056 data...
ATATAATAACATTTACAAAGAATCAAATCAAGGAATTCCTATAGACAAATTTCGTCATAAAATAATATTTAAATTTTAACTAAATTCTCCAGCAACATACAAATTAATAAGATTATTTCCTTTTCTAAGCTTTGAAACCATTTTTTCATCTTGTTACTAGACCTTTAATATCTTGCCAAAACAAATATTCTGCATTTCTGTTCCATCCGACATGGTTGTTGTGGAAAGCTGTGCAATCTGTCCGTGATTTCCAACCTCTTCATCAGGGAAGGATTTATTGATTAGCTCAATCAACTCTCTTTTCGTTAATGATGTATGTACCACTATTTCAATTACATTTCTATTTTCCATTTATATTACCTCTTCTAATCTTTCTAATAAATCATTCATTCATTGACTTATCACAACAACTGTTCCAACTAATTTCTCTACTTCTTCAAGTCTCGCTGCATAAGCATATAAGTGACCAGTATCAGATATATCTGATAGATTTGTATATATCACAATCATACTTAATGGAAGACCATCATTTTCATTTACCTTTTCTTTTACGTTATCTACTATAAAATCACAAAACTCTACAACATTACATTCATCATCATTGACATGGTAACAATGCTCAAATGGTAACATCGTATTATAATATGAATAAATTTCAGCACCATTATATTTTTGAATTGCATTTGCAATCTCTGATTTATTAGTCTTGCCTGTTATTTTAATCATACGATCACTCCTTTCACAGTCCCAAGAAAGTTAAAATTCTTCCCATAATTTGCCATCTTCATTACCAAATGGTGTATTGCAATTATCTTCAGCAGTCTTAATTAAATATTTTCTTTCTAACATTGTCATTCCTGATACAATTTCTGTTGCATGTTCTTTTGCTTTTAATATTTTATTAATTAGAAAATCACATTTTTCTTTCACATGATTTTTAAAATCATCAGGAATTTATCCCATTTAAGATAACACCCCAATCTTTCTTTTATATCCTTATCTTCCCTTAAATCATTTCCATCGTAACAAATTTCTCTTATATCTCTATTTATATCTTTACCAAAAACGTTTCTATGTCTTGAAAAATTCACATAATGATCTATATATCCACCAGTATAATATTTACTATAAAATACTTTACCACAATGTTCACATACCATTTTATTTATTTCCATTCTTATCATTCCTTTCCATTGACAAGTAAACTTAGATTTCTTAGTGTTAAAACTGCGACCGAATTGTTATCTTTAATACACCATCTACAATGTCCCAACTCTTGACTGCGAAATATCCATAAGCAGAAATTGCTTCCTGTACATGATTATATCTATGTGTGCTAAAATCATGACTATCATAAATCTTAATATGATTGTCTCCATTAAAATTTTCAAGAAAATCTTTTATTTTCATATACCGTTATTCTCCTTTCCATTCCACATGAAAACTTGGTTTACTTGGCTTTTTACACTCCAAATAATTCCTTATTTACTCTCGGTTCATATTTTCTGTGTTCCATTCCTACAATGCTCTTTTCGAGATTTTCCATATTTGCACTTCTTATAGAAGTTCCCAATGACAAGTTAATCTTTTCAAGTTCGTCTTTATATGATCTTCTCTGAATTCGTGTATCATGCAACATTTTATATAGTTTATATCCCTGAGAAGCATTTAATGTATAAAACTCAGCAGCATGTTCAATATCAACAATTTCCAAATCTATATTATGTACCATTTCCATTAGATACAATCTTCTATCTTCGATTTCCTTTGTGAATGTAGAGTAGAAATCTCTTTGATCTTATCAAGAATATCATATCCTAATTCAATAGGCTTCGCAACTGGATTTAAGACCTTGTTCTCTTGAGATACATACTTTACTTCCAATCCATATGTCTGTACTAATTTCTTTATATTATTTTTACAAACATTATTTGCCTTCGTTATATCATTCCATTTTGTAGCTTTATCCATCGAAGATACTATATTGAAATGATTTTTCTTATCTCTATTTATGTAATTATCATTATTGCATATGATATATGCCATATTCATCACTCCAATCTTAATAAAAACTACTTTCTTTAAACTGGAAAGTATAAGACAGTTTCCATCACATATACAGCGTGGAATATTATGTAATTACTTTGATATTCTCTTTGCTCTTAGCTTTTCTAAATCTCTGATTCCTTTGGTTCTAATTTTTGGTGTAGTCTGCTGAAACATTTCTGTTGGTGACTGGTCGTATGCTTCACACATTGCACAAAATGTCTTAATAACATTTTCCCATTCGCTTTCGTCTACCCACTGAATAAATGGTTTTCCACCTCTCTGTTTCAAACAGATTCCATATTTATACTGAAGATTCTTATAAAGTTCATTCCACATGTTTCCAAATGGAATCCCTGTCACAGCAGCTAACTGTCTAACACCTGCATTTAATTTCTTTCTATCAGACCATGAAAGAATCTCACCTGCTAATGCTTTATTATCATTCTGTAACTTTTCAATATGCCTGTTTTTGAATGCCACAAGATTCGCTGATGCTATTGCAACTGCATTCGCATCTCCACTTGCTACAGCCATTCCAACACTAAGCATTAACTTCTGCTCTTCTTCAATATTTTCTGTTTTGGTTTCCGTTGAAGTTTTTTCTTCTATATTAAGAAGCTGTGTTCTGACTTCTTTTGCAACATCTGAATCTCTAAGTAACATTCCAACTCTAAGAATTGCTCTACGAGGAAATACTTTCGTTCCTCTCGTTGGGTAGTCATATGTATTTCCATTTTCAAAGGTAAATGTTACTTTTCCCTTTGAAGTTTTCAATCCGACATAATGTAGGTTTGAAAGATCTGTATACTTTTTAGCACACATACCATCTGATTCCAATTCGTCCAAATGTCTTACACATACTTTTTCAATTGCCTTCTCGTCCACTTCATAGAATGAAGCAACTTGTTTCTGTGTTGCAATTTCTTCGCCTGGTAAAAGAAGTAATTCCTTTACTTTATCCAATACTTCATATCTTCCAACACACTTATCTCTAAGTTGTCTATCATCAAGTAATGGATTTTCTGTTTCTTTCTGTTCTTTTGTTAATCGCATATCGTATCTTCCTTTCTTAATAAATTTGTTGATAGCCTTCTATAGTTTTATTCTCTATTTGCTCGCAGACTATCGAGAGTATTCCAACTCCATCACGACAGCTTTTACAGATAGCCAATCTGCTATTTAGTTTTCAAGGTACGCAATTTTTATTTGGAAAATGTGACTTGAATAAGTCCAGAAAATACGATATAATATGTAATGACTAGGACTTAGGTTCAAGTTGTGTTAAGAGTAGGTTTCGGTTTGGTCGCTGTGAACCTACTCTTTTTATTTTCCTGATTGATGAATTTTATAAGAAATCTCTTTCTCAATTTGAATCTGACCATTGATGTAACCAGTCATAAGAATTTCAACAACTTCATTCATCTTGTATCCTTGCTGTTTACATTTTGCCTTAAATTCATTTTGTAATTCTTCATCAATAGGAGTAGCAAAAGTCTTTTTAACTGCCATTCGCTTACCTCCTTACATTGATTATATTACTATCTAAAAGCTAGTTTGTCAATTAGTTTTTAACAAATTTTCCAACAAAAATAACCGCCAGTATTTTATTACTAGCGGTTTGCGTTTGCATTATACTATATATTGTGGTTTTCATATCTTTCAACCACAATATATTGATTAAATTTTCCAAAGAAACTATTATTTACTTATATTCAATATACTCATCATCTGTTTCTTCAAAATCATTAATAAGTTTGAGTAATTCAGTTTCCGTTACAGTCTTAAATTCTCCACAACTATAATATGAATTATACCAACAATCATCTCCCTCATAATGATTATTAAAACTACCACATACAGGGCAGTATTCAAAATCTGCTGTTGTTCCATAACTTACTTCCTATTTTCCGTTTTCAAGACGGTCATAATCAGTCCAGAAACCATAACAACCACCGTTATTGGATTTTCCAGACTCATATTCTGAGTAGTCATTGAATCTTACTCTTTTTATTCCATTTAAATTCCTCTTTTTCATATAAAACTACCTTCTTTCTACATAATATCATCTAACAATTCAATTACTTCATCTAGTTTATCACTTGCCTCTTCCATACTATCAATTGCATCTTCAGAACACATTCCTCTGTAACTGCTCTGTAATCCTTCTGGCATATTATCGAATGCATCCTGTTCTTCATCTAATATAGAAGATAATTCACTTGAGACTTTCTTCAAATCGGTTTTAATCAAATCAATTTGAGTTTTGAGTTGCTTTATCTTTTCTCTTCTTTGCTTATTCAATCTTCACCCCATAATTTCTTAGTTATATTAAAGTCACTTGGTATTGATTTACATTTTAAACATCCAAAATTCAACTTGTTAAATTCTTCCTCTGTAATTTCAATACCCATATCTCCTTCAACAGTCTTATTATAATCAAGTTTTCCCTGGCATTCTGGACGGAAATACCATACTCTATAAAATTCTTTGCCTGTCTTCTGATTTTTTCCGCTAAACAGACAAGTAATTGTTCTTCCTGAACTAATTTCAGTTGTAACAAATGTTCCGAAATAAGGATTGTATTGTTCGTATACATTATATCCACGCTTAATATTATCTTGTTTATCACGTTCACTCATTTCGAATAACTGCTGTGTACCTCTTCCGTAAGAAGTGTTATACACTCTGCTACTATTCACTCCAACAGTAGAATATAATTTAACTCCGTTTCTATCAGTTGTTTCAACTCTCTTTACTCGCTCACCATTGATATAATCATTACACAATCTATCCATATAATGAACATTTCCATCTTTATCAACAGTACGAGTAGTTCTTTTCATATCATAATTGTCATACGCTGCTTTAATACCGCTAACACCAATCATACCTAAAAACAATAAACCTAACATTATAATCAACCTACCTTTCTTATTTTCTCCACTTTTCCATTTCATCTCTTGACTGCTGATTTAAATGGTTATACATATCTTGTTTCCTACAAGATTCTACTTTTTTACTGTAATAATAAAGAATTCCAAATACTATAATAGTTAAAATGCTTGCCATAATAATACCTTCTTTCTATTTTTATATCTATTTTTATATCTAAATTATATATTATTGTATGTCCCATAACAAGGACTTATCTTTTTATATTTCAATTTCTTCTGCAATTCTCTTGCCTTCTTCAATAGTGTTACAAGATGCAACTCTTGTCCAACCATTTAACCTTTGATTAAAATATAACAAGTTATATTTTTTATTATATTCATTAATTTCACAATTTTTTGTATATCTGTTTACAATTCTATACTTTATATTTTTTATTTTAAATTCTCTCATAATATTTACCTTTTACCTTTCTTAATTTTCTGTTATAATATTCTCCATTGGAGGAATTAATCATGATAAAAGAATTTATAACAGATATTTGTGAGTTACTTAATATAAAAGAGCCATATGTATCTTATGATGTAGCAGACTTTGCTACAGATACCACTATGGCTCAATGTGATGTGGCAAATAATACTATTTACCTTTATAAATTAGATAAACCTAATCCAGATTATTTGTTTTCCATTGCTCATGAACTTCGTCACATTTGGCAATACCAAACTGATGAAGAATTTTATTTATCAGGATATAAACCATCTAATAAATGTTCATCAGTTGAAGAATATAATCTTCAAATTGCAGAAATTGATGCCAATGCTTTTGCCTCTATTATAATGACTGATTTCTTTTCAATGAAACCACAATGGAATGGTTTATCTAATAAAGTTATTGATGCTATTGATAGTAGAGTTAACATATTAATTCACGAATTAAACAATTAATTCTTCTTTCCATTTCATCGTAAGAACAGATTTCGTCCCCTTGAAACGCTGGCATAAGAGTGTAATTATCAAACTCATTTGTCTTTGTGTTCCATTCACCACCTGAGACGAAACACAAATCTCCATTTTCTCTTATACCCAAATTGTCAAGTTTCATTTGAGATTCAACTAAACTTCTTATGTAGTCTGACAAATGGTTTCCATTTAATAATTTATAATCCCCCTTTCTTCTATCAATTTTCCAGCAACTTCTTAATTTAATAATTTTCTTAAACTCTTCTCTCTTCATAAAAATCAACCTTCTTTCTAAAATCTAAAATCTATATTACTATTATTTTTCTATTTTTCGATGCCAAACAAAGCATCTTTAGGAATCTCTTCCCAACTATTGTAATACAGAAAAGCTTTTCTCTTTATCTTTTCATATTTTCTATCATTTATTACGAAAAGGTTCTTTGTTTTTCCTTGTAGCTATATTATATAGCCTATATGCTAATATGCTAAACATAAAAAATAGCCTTATGGCTATTTTATTTTTCCATAAAGCTATTTTATTTTTCGATAAAGCTATTTTATATTCTTCCATTGTTAAGAATAAAACTGCCTTCATACTGACAACCACATACATCTGCAATCTTTCTTAAATCAGATTCCCTCCAATCATCCAGTTTGAATTTCTTTGACAATGTAGGTTGTGATACTTCCAATCTGTTAGCAAGTTCGGTTTGAGTGATTTTCTTTTTGATCATCACTATTTTTATTTTCTCTGTCATCCCTATGTTAATCACCTTCCTTCTTGCTATATATTATAACCTAAAAACTAACATTTTTCAAATAGCCTTTAGGCTATAAAATTTCCGTTTCATTGGATTCTACTTGCCAAGTTTTCTACCACATTCAGGACAATATTTTATAGGAATATAGATTGCACCTACTCCACATCCATTAAAATATCCTTTACAGGTCAATATAAGTTCTGGTGTTGTGGTTTGATAGTCGTAAATTGCACCATCCCATTTATCACTTTCTATTACATTTCCGCTTAATACTCCATCCTCTAATTTGCCGTGATATGGGAGTTTAGGCTGATCCCACCCAAATTTAACATCCTTTCTGCGTTCACAATACATGCACATATTTATTCCTCCAATCTTAACAGTAAATCATCGTTTCATTCTATTCAACAGGACATTCAAAACAACAAATGTTAGCCTCCATTCTTACCATTTATCTTAATACAATTAAATCTGCTTCTTCTACATATTTTCTTGCAGTATCGTATCCATTTCTATTAAGTTCACCTTCAATACTAAACCAAAGTGAATCTAAGAAATTGGGAATAGATGCAAAATCTTTATTTGGATATTTTTTCCTATATCGCTTATATGCTATTTTATACAATTCATCTACTAAATCACGTTTCATCATATAGCCTCCAATCTTACCAGTAAATCCTCATTTCATATTATTCTCAATTTCTTTTAGTCTCTCTTCTGAACCGCCAAATTCGTAACACTTACATGGTTCATTATCAACAGATACATCTTTCCCATATTTCTTTCCGAAACATCTTCCAAGCCATTCTTTTCTACATAATTGACAATTATGCATATTCATTTCCTTTGTTATGTGCATATAATTCACCTCATTTTTAGAATTGTGTTCTAATAGTTATTTTTAAGACATTATCAATAATTTTCCATTCTCTGACTGTATAATAACCAAATTGTCTTATAGCTTCATTTGCATTATTATATCTATGCGTATCAAAGCTATGCATATCATAAATTTTAATATGATTATCTCCTGTGAAATTTTCTAAAAATTCTTTTACTTTCATATATTTGCCTTTCCCTTGAAACTCTTGTTTCATACTTTGCATTCTCTATATTCTTTTTCAGTTAATAGTCCTTCATCGCACATATCTTCAAGCGTTCTATATACAGCATTAGCTCTCCAACTTGCATATGAAAAACCATCAAACTCTCCAATAAGTGCATCCCTGTTTTCTTCACTTTGTTTTTGTAATTTTTCTGCTAATATGGAATTACGAAAGAAATATGCTTTATACATAGCTGCTTTAATTCTAAGATTCTCAACTTCATATTCCTGAGAAACTAATTTCTCTTGAGCTTCTAATAACTGTAACCCCATATTCCCTAATGGGCTTCTTTCAATTCTGTTTCCAAAATAAGTATAATTCATGTTTGTCACTCCACTTCTATATTAATTCATCAACTTCAACTACATCAGGATTATCACTAAACCATGAATCATTCTCTGCAATTTCCTTTAACTCAATAAAATCTCTTTCAGAATCAAAGCAATCGTTGTGTTTCAAATAAGCTGCTTTCACCTTTTCTCTTGCATCCTCATACGATTTTGCCTTTACTATCCCAACAGCCAATTCTTCAATCCTGTAAGCATATAAATTTGTAATATCCAACATATTAAGCACTCCTTTCCGCACTACAGAAAAAATCATCTTCTGTAAAACTATATCTATCATAGTGTTTATAAATAAATTCATCACTAACATATTCATCAATACTTGCAATCATTTCATATGACGGCTCATTGATATTAACTCCCATCACTTCTGCAAAAGTTCCTTCATTTACAAGTTCTGAATAATACGCCTGTTTCAGTTCGTGTAACTGATCTCTATTTAATTCTTTTACTGTCATTTTTATCACTCCATTCTCTAATTCCTGATTCTAACATCTTCTTATATAATGTTCTCTTTTGCGAATTAGTCATACATCTGATAGTAAGATCAATTCTGTTTTCAAGTTTTCTTTCATCAATTCCACAACTTAAAGCATATTTTTCCAACAAGTCATTGATTGCAAAATCTTTTTCGCAATTACAATATGCACATGCTTCCCAATATTCCATGATCTGTTTATATAATTTATCTACTGTTTTCATATCTCATCACTCCATTTCCATCCATTTATTAGGTTTAATCACAATACATAATCTGTCGTAATCAAACCTCATATAATCAACTACATAATCCATAATGTTTTCTCTGCCTTCATATAATTGGTGCACATATCTCACATTAATTTTATGTTTCTCTCCACTTTCAAATGTATCAGTGTATTTTTCAAGCAACCACAAATCAATACTCTGCTTTGCATTTAAGCAATCAATTACATTTCTGAATTCTGTATCAGCTTCGATAAATCCATATGGTCTATTCATATCATATACTTCCTTTCTTATAACTTTATCTTTCCATACCCAAGTCAAGCACTCCTCAAATGATTCACTTGAATATACTTCTTCCGCCTCTGTATCTTCTGTTCCGCTTTTATAAACTTCATATCCTATTACACCATTAGTAATAATGTATTCGTCATTTATAATCCAGTTGTCCATTTCCAATCTTATGTTCATAAAATTGACCTCCTTAATCAATTACATTTCCGTTTTCATCTTCTGTGTAGTCGTACTCCCAATCACCAGCTCCATCTTCAATAAATTCTCCACCGTCTGTATTTTCTGCAATTTCCTTTGCTTCTTCCAATGAATCAGCCTCAACATCCAAATATACATAGTCCGTTGATTTATACATAACTCTAAATTTTGCCATAGTTTTATCCTCCAATCTTAAAATGAAATTGCTATTTCTTCACTCTTCCATCCCAGTTTTCTTCATTGATCCATTTCATAAAATACTCTGTATCAACATCTCTATATTCATCAGCAGTTCTTTCAATAAATTCATCATAGATTTCCTCTGTAACTGAATCCAAGCAATCAAATATCTTTAAATCATCATCACATTCCAAAACTGCTGAATATCCGTTGTTCCAAGCATATATTAAACAAGCCAAGAAATAATACTGTTCTACGCTTATTCCATTTCCATCGCAATCATAAAATGGTTCGTCCAACTCTAAGTCCGAAATAAGAAATCTGACATAATCTGCAAATTGCCTTTTATATTCTGCCGACATTCCTTTTGGCAGCCATCTGTTTGCTAAATCAATAAGTCTCTTTTCATCAACCACCATCTGTTTACCTTCTAATATATACGTTGTCATTTCCATCACTCCAATCTATGCTTCATAATCAAATTCGCTTAATCCACCACTTGCAAATACATATTCTGCTACATCTGGAACAAATATCATAAGATTATCAGGATATTTTCTTTCATCCTTAATTGCAAAATATCCCCTTTCTTTTACATCATCATCTTCAAAGTAATAACCCAAAATCATTTCTATTAAATTTTTCATTGATGTTTTTGGCTCGTATTCCTGTTCTCTGATCCATGCAGTTATATAATCGTAATCGCACCATTTTTCTTTTGGATATGTGCTATACTCTTTTTCTTCCGTCCATTCACCTGTCCACTGATCTACCATTTATTGCACCTCCATTAAGTTATTCTCTTTAATCAATCGTAACTGTACCATCTTATTCAAATCCTTATTTACTGTAATATGGTTCTTCCCATTCCCATAAATAAAATGACTACCACGACTTCTAATTTCGTGATAGCCATTTGCCTTGAGAATCGGTTCAAATTCTCGTAGTTTCTTTGGTTTATGTCTGCACATTTTAATCACTCCAATCTTCTAATAACTCATACACTTTGTCTTTATTGTCATACATATACTGACTAAAAGCTTCATAATCTCCATCTTTCTCAGGAAATTCTGAGATAAATCTTTCCCACAGTACCTCAGATACCTCATTTTCATTGAATAATTTTCCCTTGTATTCAAGTTCTGCGTCTGCCCATTCTCCGTGTGAAATATATCTAATATCTTCAATTCCACAATAATTGGGACGCTTTTTCAATTTTCTATTTTCATATGCTTCTTTAACCTTTCGTAACGTTTCTCTATCGGGACACATATCACATAATCCCTGCTCACAATATTTACACATCACATCTAATGCACTTTGTACTTCTTTTACGTTTTTCAATGTCATATTACTCATCCTCCTCTTCTTCATTTTTAAAGAAAATCTCAAACTCAATATCATTGTTATCCAGACATCTACAAATCCAATCTGCTATTGGTTCAAACTGTGCATCAGGAAGTATCCACCAATCATTATATGCTTTGTTAATAATCTCTTCTGCCTTTGTAAAATCCTTATTATTGCAAGGAATTATTACAAAATCAATCCATGTATTCATATCAGAAAATACATTTATACATTTTGTAGTTCTTAAATTTGAGTTATCTAACATATAATCTGTACCTCCTCAATCTCTATACAGAAATCATCAGGATCATATTCGCTGCCTTCTATATCCCAACCATTCATATATTCTTCTTTTGCATCATTGGCAGCTTCTTCAGCTTCATCATAGGAATTAAATAACCCCCATTCAAAATCTTCACTGTCTCTTAACTGACCGCCATCATAGCTAATAATATACTTAAACATTAATATTCCTCCAATCTTTTCCATTCACCATTTTTCTGTTCCCATGCAGTCGGATTTAAGCCATATAAATCCTTTTTGAATAATTCATCATATCTTTTGTCCATCTGCTCTCTGGTATTGAACATTTCTTCGTGGTCTAAATTGCCTTTATCAACACCAAATAACTTATATATTCGTAGTTTATACATTCTAATCACTCTCCTTTCAAATTAGGACACAAACCAAGACCACCATCAATTTCAGGTACTCTTCTATATGTTCCTCTGTGTGGACATTCTTCTTTTTTACATTCAGTACAATCGCATTTCTGATATTCCTCATAACTCATTTTCCAGTTTGTCTCTGCAAATCTTTCTCTTGTCATCATATCAATCACTCTCCTTTATACTTCGTTTCCATCTTTATCTGTTATAAAAGCGACTTCTGATAAATAAATACTTTCAAAAGCTTGATTTTCATATTCACCAGTTCCATTCTTCGCTATTTTCTTTGCCTCTTCTAAAGAAGTTGCTTCAATCGTTTGATCGACTTGTGCAGTATAAGTTACTCTATATTTTTCCTTAATACCTCTTGCTTTCTTGTATCTTGCATAATTTGCCTTATATTCAGCGGAATCTGGTGTGATTTCCTGAATAATATTATTACCACTCATTCCATATTCTTTCATTACCACATAGATAATACCTGTTCTTAAATCATAATAGCTTTGTGTTTCACCATAATCTTCATATTGATCATATCTTGGATTCATAAAAATACCATCAGCTAAAATACTCATAATTTTTCCTCACTTTCTTTGTAAACAGTTCTTTCCTTTGGTTTTTATGCTACTGCTTTCTTCCACTGAACTTTAGGACATCCATATACTTTATGAGCAAAATTCGGAAGTGTTGAATATCTTTTCATAATCTGGTCATGTATATATCTTTCACTTCTCTTGTCATCCCAATTTTCTTCCCAGTTTTCAAGGTACTCAATTCCCTTATCTGTGAGTTTTTTTATCTCATAGTAATTAGTTCCGTCATGGTGAGAACACTGCATGTAGAAGTGTCCATTTTCATCATACAAATGTACATAATCACAATCAGTCATTGCTTCTCTGTACATGTCCATAAAGTCTGTGAAAATTGTTCCTGCTTCAAAAGTTCCATTCCATCTTCCATTTGTACCACGCAAAATCCATGTGTTTCCATCATTAAAAAACTCTTCAAGTCTTTCCTTTTCACATTCCCAATTTGTCGAATCTTCATCATTTATTACATTCCAGATTGAATCTTCACTTGGTTCTTCTTCATACTCTGAAAGCGTTTCCTTTGCAAATTCTGAATACTGATCCCATAAATCATAATTGTCATATATTGTTCGTGTTAGTGGCTCTTTCATATCAATCAACCTCACTTTCTTGCACCGAATCTCTTTTCCATAATGTTATTTACACTATCTTGTGCATACATTTCTCTTGCACATTCCATAAATTTTTGAATACCATATCCGTAATCTTCCATTGAATCATTTAAAATTCGTTCAATTAAATCCTTATCCATCTCTTCTGTATAGATTGAAGGACTTCCCTGACCATCTGCGTTACTAAATCCAACAACATTTCCTGAACTCATTCGTAAAATATCAAGTTTATAAAATCCATACATTCTATTGATGATAATATTATGTATTTTCCCTCTGTACTTTACATTTACATCTCCACAAAGAACTCTTCCATCTTCTGCAATTTTTACAGTGCCAACAAGCGTTCTATATTCGTCATAATTTCCATTTCGACTGTAGATATATGCATCGACAGCTTCAATATTTGCCAATGTTCCAGTTAGCTTCTGGAATTTCTCATATTCTTCCTGATCGTAACGAAATAATGGTTCGTCTCCATAATTAACTGCCACAATATCATGCCGTGAATCATTCCATGAAGTAAACCATTTCTCTTTTAATTCTTCTTTTGTCATCCGCATTTCACATTCTCCTTCCAATAAATAAGACAGACGCATTTATTTGCGTCTGCCTTATTATTCTCTGTATTACTCTTCAACTTCACTTTCTCTTTCAAACATCAGAACCAATCCATCATGGTAGGTAAGATATAATTTATAATTATCATACAGCCAATCATTAAAATCATTTTCATGATATGTTCTTATAACATCTGTCTTTTCTATGTTCTGAAACAGTTCATACAAACAACCTGATATCCCATCTACTGATTCAGCAATTACAACAGGCGTACCCAATGTGTTGCAAGCTAATAATTGAACTCTGAATATATTAGGATTGGAGTTTTCATATCGCTTAACAACAACTGCTGATTTATTATTGTAACTGCTCGTTAAGAGTGAATACCACTGTCTTGCATTGTTTTTTCTTTCTTTTGCATTAATTCTCATAATTTTATCACTCCTTTTTTCTTCACAAGAATTTACAATTTCCTTTGATTAGATATTCTCTAATTCTTCATTCAAGTCTGCAATTCTTTCCTTGATTTCATCAATGTCTGGCTGATAACCGTCAATAATTTCTGCTCTCTCTTCTGTTGTCAGATCTTCGTCATCAAGCTCATCTTCCAAATCGCTTTGCATATCAGCAAGTTCATCTTCTGCTTCCTTGATTTCTTTTCTAATCTGTTCTTCGCTTCTAATTCCAAGCCATTCATACACCTGTTCAGAATCAAACCACAATAAATCATTAAGCTGCGTTTCTGTCATTCCATCAGGATATAAATCTTCAAGAATGTTTTCTAATTCTTCGCATTTACCTTCTCTCTGTATTCTGTCAAGTGTATCTACTGCACCACTCCATGCATTGAAACTGTTTAAATCTAAATCATATGTAATTGTCATATTCGCCACTCCTTTCTAATAATTCAGGCTTACAACTCGTCCGTCATCAAGTTCGAGATAATTTTCATCCTCATTGACTAAATCCTCTCCAAACTTTTTATAATCGAAATATCTGTCTGCAATAGAATCTCCATTTTTAATGTATCCAAGACTCCATGCTTCCTCATATCCTAAATCCGAACTATCTTTGAATACGCTGCCAATAATCCCTCTGTCTCTATAATCCAGATAATATTCATCAAATATCTTCTCAATATCTGCATCATCCAATGAATATTCGTCCTTCATATATTCAATTTCGCTTTCAATAATTTTCTGCTGAAATTCTTTTGCTTCTTCAGATTTGAGCTTATCATAAATATGCTGTACTGCCTTTGCTAAAGCTATTCCTTTATTGTAACGTTCATCTCCTTTTGTAATTCCATAGCCTAAATCATTTATTGCCTTATTGAACTGAATCAATTCGTTATATTCTGCCTCAGTTAATACCGTTTCAATATCTTCATAAGCAGGAAATTTATGCCCACTATAACAAGCTCCGTTTAAGTTGACACTTCCAAAATAGTGATTGCATTCAAATCGTGGATTCTTTGAATCAATGTATGCACAACAATCTCTGTCATCAGAATCTTTTTCTCTAAATAAGAATAAATAACTCATAATCATACCTCCTACTGAATTTCGCTTAATTCTTCCATCTGTTCTTCTGTGAAAATTCTTGTCAAGTCTTTATATTCCTTAATAACTGCAATATAAATTCGCTCTGCTGATCTACTATCTTCGTCATATCCAAACTCTGAACAAAAATCTTCAAAAGTTCCTACATCATATTTCTCTAAACAAGCAAGCACATCATATTCATTTGGTACAGCCTCTGCCTTTAATCTGGCTAAATCATTCTTGGCTTTTACCTTTTCACCATATGACATATCTTCAACCCTGTTATATTTGAGTTTCTTTTTTGCATATTTCTCAAATGTCATTGTGGAAATCTCTGTATTGTGAATGCTATCCCAGAATGTAAACGTCATTTTGCCTCTTGGCGTTGTGATTGTTACATCATACCAATTTCTTTTTTCTTTCTCTTTCCAGTTCTCATTCCGTGAAATACCACCATACACAATTTCACACTTTGCATTTGCCTTATTTAAGAAGTTCTTTGCCTGTTCTAAATATTCGTTCATAATCGTTTCCTCACTTTCTTGTAATAAAATAGGCAGCTAGGTATTTATTCTCCTAACTGCCTTTGCGGTTACTATAAATTTGTTACGTTTCCTTGCTTATAATGTTTGTAATAAATCCCATAATTCCTGTTTTTTTATTTCAAGGTCGATTTTATCTCCCTCATACATATACAAAACATCATCATAAGATTTAATTTCTCTTACCAGTTCACGAATTTGGTTAATTTTTTCTTCCATATTATTACTCCAATCATACCAAGAAATCTTAGTTTCATAAGTCATAATCATAATCGTTATAGTCACAATCTACACAAAATGTACAACTGATGCCTGCTCCAAAATTTGTAACCAAAATACCACCACACTCAGGACATTTTCCGTTGTTCGGATATATATCTTCTGTAAATTCCTCGTTTTTACCCAACTTTATTTCATTTTTCTTTTTATGTTTCATAATTGCTCCTTTCTAATGAAATGCGAATTTCATATACACCAATATTCTTCTCCATCCATTGCTCGCTTCACTTCATCAATGGATAAATCGTATAAATCGGCAACAAAATCTATTGCACTATCAATACATTGCAATGATGCGAACTTTCGTCTATACCTTAGACAACTAATTGCCTGCTGTAGATCTCTTTCTTTATGTAATAATTCCTGCTGTTTTACTTCAGCATATTTTTCATAATTGCTTTTACTCATTTTTCTTACCTCCAATTCATAGGAACACACATTTATTTATAAATATCTATATCCGTCACGAATATTTTTAAACCAAATTTTCCAAAACATGTGATGATTTCCATAATAATTTTCTTTATGTAAAACTATCTTTTGTAGGTCTTTTGCATCTCTTTCTGATACATACCATTTGGGTTTGAGTTTATAATATCCATTCATAGTTGATACTTGTTCAATATCACATCCTGCTTTGTCCATAATTTCAAGAACTCTATATGCATTTTTAAAATCGGATATCTTTTTCAGTAATTTTCTCATACTTTTACCTCTTTCTAAACTGTTCAAACACACATTTACTCAGTTACTTCCAGCTCTACCATACAGATATAAAAATATCCATCTCCGTTTCGCTCTTTAAAACATAATGAATCTTTATAACTTTCATCTTTTACATAGCGAAAATAATTATCATCAATATATTCTTCTTTTCGCTTTTTCATATCTACAAGAGCTTTCTCTTTATTTGTGAATAATTTCATATCACATCTTTCTACACAATCAACATCTCCGTCCATATTGTAATTCTTTTCATATACTAAAAACATATAATCACCTATTCCTTTCCTATGATATGTTACTTTACTGTTCTATAGGTATTATTTCTAATATCTCGCCTTCATCTCCATTATGTGCCATATCAAACCACATTGCTACATCTTGACAAGTTGTCTCGTCATTACTTGTCGCATAATGATCTTTTCGTTTTCCATTTTTAAATGTAACTATATTCCATTCTTTCATATCACTCACCATCTCCTATTCACTATGAAATATCCATTTACTCTGCTTTACAGAGGGTTTTCTGCTTCTTGTATCAACACTTCTTCTAAGGTTCTGTTGCTTATACAACAGGAAGTATTTAATTTTTCAAATATATAAAAGAAGTCTCTACCTATTTCAACTCCTAGATTTTCTTTATTACATTTTTCAACTACTTTTTTTATAGTAGTAAAATTATTTTCTTGAAAATTTACTACTATTATTTTTTCGTTCTTATGTTCTTTGATCAACTCTTCCATATTTTTAATATGGTTAATTTTTTTAATGACCATATTTATCACTCCTTTCAATCTTAATCATCAGCTTCTACTTCACAAAACCTATAGTCATATCCACCATCAGGCGATGGAAATCGAACCAAAATAACTGGAATTTCATTTTCCATTATATGGTCAATTTCCGTTAATGGATAATTCCATTTGTCAAGTTCCATTTCTTCTAGTTCTTTTAATGTAGGTTCTTTATCTGGAAATTTTCCTGTAATAAGAGCCACATACTCATCTGAGTCTATACATTCATTATTTTTAATCATATTCTTCATATTTTCCTCGCTTTCTATATCTGCACTGTTTGCACCATCACTAAATCCATCGTCATATCCCTTGTTATACATAGGGTTTTCAAATTTAGTATTTGCAATAGGCGAATCTTCTTCTATTTCAAAGAAAGATTTCTCTTCGTCTGTCATCTCACAAACTTCGTCAAAGTATTCCATTGCAGTTTCTCTGTCATCAGAGATGAGTCCATCTTTAAATAATGTTGTAAGTTCTTCAAGTCTGCAACGTGGAATATAATCTTTATTTACCTTATTCATGAAACAATCATAAGCTGATTGAAGATATAACATCTTCTTTAAATTGTTTTGAAAATATGTGAAATATATTCCTTGTTCCCATTGTTGACCTTTAGGCTGCGTTGGATCATAGCCAGTTACAACTGCATATTCTGTATCACTTTCGCTTTGTAACAACGCATAGTTGTCTTTTCGTAAAATCTCAATCCATTTCATCTTCTTATACCTCCAAGTTATATTTCTCTTTATTTAATTATTCTCTTATTCAATAATTGCTTTTGCCAAAACATCATACATTTCTGCATTGCTTTTTACAGGTGAAATCTTGTTTTCAAAATAAGAAGCACCTTTGCATTTAATAAACAATTCATCTTTGACCATTTCTTCTCCATAACTTGCAAATAATCTTTTAAATATTTTAAATGTTCTTAATGTAAATGGAGATTTTTCACTTCCTGTCCAATCGAGCAACTTAACCAATTTTATAGTTAGTTCTAATATTTCTTCGTTTGACCTAACCATTCTTAATAATTCACAGGATGGTGTTACTACTCCTATTTTGGTGTAATAACGCCCGTTTCGTATTTTGAAATGGTTGAATATGTTACACCTGTTCTGTCTGCTACCTGTTGTAAGGTGTATCCCTTGCTTTCTCTTATTTCTTTTAACTTTCTTCCATTAATTTTACACATATTATCATTTCCTTTCTTCTTATAATTATTTTTATAAAAATAACGGCTTGCTTTCGCTTGCCGTTTGGTCACTAAACTATATAAATTCTTTAAGCCATTCATCTGTTTCCAGATAATCTTGATAGTCTATGTCAATTAGTCCTAGTTCATCTGCTATTTGATACAACCAATCCTTTGCTTCATCACTTCCATCTTCTGCAAGTAATTTGCACAATTCCTGAATAACAGATGTTATCGTTTTTCTTGCCTTACTTGCCTTAGATGCTTCAAATTCCACAAGATAATCATAGGCATTACAGGCAATTTCTTTTGGTGTAAAACTGCCTTTCCAATGTTTATTGCCATATTCGGCAATATCATAGAAATCTACATAATCTAACATTATAATTCACCTCTTTCTATTAAATAGTTTTTATAAGCAGTCTCACTTTCGAACTGCCAATATTTGCCTACTGATGGGATATAACCCATGTAAGCATTTGAAACATAATAACCTTTCATTAATCCACCACCTTATCTTTTGTGGTGGTAGCTGCTATTCCTAATGTGATAGCAATTACAGATGCGGTTGCGTCTCCCTTGAGAATAAATGGGGTTACTATACCTAATACTATCAGGAATAGACCAACTGCTTTTTGTTTTACTTTCTCTTTAAATATTCTCATTTTATT
>ERZ1034878.466-NODE-466-length-18764-cov-10.856540_pt1 | contig 18764 bp, 17 predicted proteins | sample MGYA00520593_ERZ1034878 | MGnify/ENA primary metagenome ERZ1034878 (study PRJEB33766, sample SAMN09781724) | gut metagenome | biome: gut microbiome | host: Homo sapiens | place: Madagascar | study: EMG produced TPA metagenomics assembly of the PRJNA485056 data...
CTACTCATTACGAATGAGTTGCTCTACCAACTGAGCTATATCGGCTTAAAATATTTACTTGTCAACTGTTGGTAGAGCATGCTCTACTAAAAATTGAATTACGTTGCGTTCCACTCCACTGGGGAGCTATATCGGCTTAAAATATTCACTTGTCAACTGTTGGTAGAGCATGCTCTACTGAAAATTGAATTACGTTGCGTTCCACTCCACTGGGGAGCTATATTAACTTAAAATATTTACTTGTCAACTTGCCTAAGTTATTAATATGAGCAGAATGTAGGTTGGGCATACCCACCCAGCGCAATCCTCTCAAAAATTATCTAACTAACAAGCTGTGCTGTCAATAACTCCACCACCTAAAACAACATCATTATCATATAAAACGACAGATTGTCCGATAGCAATAGATTTTTGGAAGTCGTCAAATACTACTTCAATTTTTCCATCTTCAAGTTGTTTTGCGGTGACATTAACAGGTTCTTGGGTTGAACGAATTTTAGCTTGAACTTTAATTTCTTCTTCCAGTTTATCAATTGCAATCCAGTTGAAATTAATTGCAGTTAATGATTTTCGGAAAGTTTTATCCGCAGGACCAACAACAACTTCATTTGTATCCTTATTTAAAGACAACACATACAACGGCTCACTTGCTGAAACGCCAATTCCTTTTCTTTGACCGATAGTGTAATTCCAAATTCCTTTGTGGTGTCCTAAAACTTTGCCGTTTACATCAACAATGTTTCCTTCTTTTTCTTCAATTCCAAGTAATTCGTTGTAATCACCATCATAAAAATCTTGGCTATCAGGTTTTTCAGCAACATCAAGTCCGTTTTCTTTTGCGATTTTTCTAATTTCTTCTTTGGTGTAAGATCCAAGCGGTAATAATATGTTTTTTAATTGTTCTTGTTTAAGTCTGTATAAGAAATAAGACTGATCTTTGTGCGGAGCTACACCTCGTTTTAATAAAAATCTTCCGTTCTCAGCTTCTTCAACTCTTGCATAATGACCGGTTGCGAATTTGTCAAACACTAGCCCGTTTTCTTTTGCCATCAAAGGTAATGCTCCGAATTTTACTAATGCATTACACCATACACAAGGATTTGGTGTACGTCCTTGAATATATTCTGATTTAAAGTTCTCCAAAACTATTTTTTCGTATTGTTCAACGCAATTGAAAACATAGTATGGAATATCCAGTTGTTTAGCAATTCTTCTTGCTTCTTCAATATCTTCGACTTCATCTGGTCCGTAACAAGCATTTTTGTGTCCACTTTTTAGTGCCATTCCGTCTTTGCCCCAAATTGACATTGTTGCTCCGATTACTTCGTGTCCTTGCTGTTTTAAAATTAATGCTGCTGTTGACGAATCAACTCCACCTGATAAACCTACTAATATTTTCATTTTTTATCCTTTTGTGTTTTGGTCAAATGTACACATATATTGAATTATAAGAAAAAAAACATGTCAATAAATTAGTGAAATTTTTTATATTCTTGTAAAATTATATCTCTAGCGTTGATTGCTTCTTCTTTACTTGTTGGGGGCGTATTTTTTAAGGGGTAATTAATTCCAAGAGATTCATATTTTGGAATAGCCATGTTATGATATGGCAAAATATCTAATGCTTTTATGTTGTTTAGTGTAGCAAGAAATTTTCCAAGTTCTTTTAAATATTTTTCATTAAGTGTTATATCTTTTACAACGACATGTCTAATCCACACTGGAATTTGTTTTTCTGACAAGTATTGTGCAAATGCTAAAATATTTTTATTAGAAGCTCCTGTAAGTTTTTTGTGTTCTTCGTCGTCAATATGTTTTATATCAAGCAAAACAAGATCTGTATATTTTAAAAGATTATTTATATTTTCGGTATTTTCTTGATTAAAAGTTATTCCAGATGTGTCGAGTGCCGTATGAATACCATGAGCTTTTGCAACTTTAAAAAGCTCTGTGACAAAATCAATTTGCAACAAAGGTTCGCCACCCGTTACGGTAATTCCGCCTGACTGAACGAATTCTTTTACACCATCGTATTTTTGCATAATTTCATCAACGGTCATAAGTTTATTTGTGTCGGTTTGCCAAGTATCAGGATTATGACAATATTGGCAACGTAAAGGGCAACCTTGCATAAAAATTACAAAGCGTATCCCCGGTCCATCAACCGTCCCACAAGTTTCTATTGAATGTATATTTCCTTTGATTGTCATATTTTTATTATAAATAAAGGCGGGGTAGGTACCCCGCCCTACAATTGTAAAGAACTTAGTGCCCTAGTGCCTTAGTAACCTAGTAACTTCGATTTTACAGTGCACCATGGAAAGTTCTTGAAATAACATCATCTTGTTGCTCTTTTGTAAGCTTAATAAAGTTTACGGCATACCCAGAAACTCTCACTGTTAATTGTGGATATTTTTCAGGGTGTGCTTGAGCATCAAGCAATGTTTCTCTGTTGAATACGTTTACGTTCAAGTGGTGACCACCTTTTTCAACGTAACCATCGATTAAGTTTATTAAATTTTCTTCCTGCATTGTTGTAGGCATGATTTTTTCCTTTCTTATTTTATTTTATTTTCCCTCCTCGAAATCGAAGATTTTGTTGTACCTCTCACAAAACGTGACATTTAGTCACCTTTTGTTCGGCAGAGTCACAAGGGGAGGACATGAAGTTTAGTTATTCAGCACAACCGCAATCCAAACATACGTTCAAATCGCCCATAAACACTTCGTCTTTCCCCAAAGCATTTGGAATGATTGAGAATGTGTTTGAAATTCCGTCTTGTGCGTCATTAAATGGAAGTTTTGCAACTGACGCAAGTGATGCCGCAGCTCCGTTAGAATCTCTTCCATGCATTGGATTTGCTCCCGGCGCAAGAGGAATTCCGGCTTTTCTTCCATCAGGAGTATTCCCTGTTTTCTTTCCGTAAACAACGTTAGATGTGATTGTCAAAATCGACATTGTAGGAATTGAATTTCTGTATGTGTAATGTTTTCTGATTTTTGACATAAAGTTTCTAACCAAGTCTACTGCAATTTGGTCTACTCTGTCGTCGTTGTTGCCGTATTTAGGGAAATCACCTTCAACTTCGTAATCAACAACAATACCGTTTTCGTCACGAATAGCCTTAACTTTTGCATACTTGATTGCAGAAAGCGAGTCCGCAACAACTGAAAGCCCAGCAATTCCTGTTGCAAAATAGCGTTTTACATCTCTGTCGTGAAGTGCCATTTGAGCTTTTTCATAACAATATTTGTCGTGCATATAGTGAATTACATTTAATGTATTTACATACAAACCTGCAAGCCACTCCATCATATCATTGTATTTGTCCATAACTTCGTCATAATCAAGATATTCTGATGTAACAGGACGATATTTGGGACCAACTTGAATTTTTAGTCTTTCATCAACACCACCGTTGATTGCATAAAGCAAGCATTTTGCAAGGTTCGCACGTGCTCCGAAGAACTGCATTTCTTTGCCGACAACCATTGAAGATACGCAACATGCGATTGCATAATCATCACCATGAGTTACTCTCATCATATCGTCGTTTTCATATTGAATAGATGATGTTGTGATTGAAATGTGTGCACAATATTGTTTGAAATTATGTGGCAATCTTTTTGACCATAAAACAGTTAAGTTTGGCTCAGGTGCTGTTCCAAGGTTTTCAAGAGTATGCAAGTATCTGAAAGAGTTCTTAGTAACAAGAGTTCTTCCGTCAATTCCCATACCGCCGATAGATTCAGTTACCCAAGTCGGATCACCGGAAAATAAATCGTTATATTCAGGAGTTCTTGCAAATTTCACTAATCTTAATTTCATAATGAAATGGTCGATTAATTCTTGAGCCTCAGCTTCTGTCAAAACTCCTTCCCTCAAATCTCTTTCAATGTAGATATCCAAGAAAGTTGAAGTTCTGCCGATGCTCATTGCTGCACCATTTTGTTCTTTTACGGCTGACAAGTAACCGAAATATAACCATTGAACAGCTTCACGAGCATTTCTTGCCGGTTGAGAAATGTCAAATCCATAGATTTTACCCAACTCAATCATTTCTTTAAGTGCTTTGATTTGATCGGTAATTTCTTCTCTCAACTGAATTCTATCAGGCGTCATTTCGCCTTCAAGAGATTTGAATTGTTCTTGCTTATCTTCAATCAAACGGTTAATACCATATAAAGCAACACGTCTGTAATCCCCAATGATCCTACCTCTTCCGTAAGCATCAGGTAACCCTGTGATGATTGCAGAGTGTCTTGCTGCTTTCATCTCTGGTGTGTAAACATCAAATACCCCTTGGTTGTGAGTTTTTCTATATTTTGTGAAAATTTCAGAAACTTCCGGATCTACTTCATATCCATAAGATTTGCAAGATGTTTCTGCCATTCTTATACCACCAAACGGTTGCATAGAACGTTTAAGCGGTGCATCAGTTTGCAATCCTACAATTGTTTCTAAGTTTTTATCAATATAACCGGCACCATGTGATGTGATTGTAGATACAACTTTCGTATCCATATCAAGAACGCCGCCGTTGTCACGTTCTTTTTTTAGCAAATCACAGCATTCTTGCCACAATTTTTTTGTAGCATCGGTTGCGTCTGCTAAAAAGCTAGAATCGCCTTCATAAGGTGTGTAGTTCTTTTGTATAAAATCTCTAACGTTAATTTCTTGTTCCCATTTGCCGGATACAAATTTTTCCGCCGGATAAATTTTTTTGTCCAGTGTTGTTGTCATTTCTTTTCTCCTATATTTCCTAAATTGTAAAAGTCTGATAGTTGCAAAAAGTTTAACAACACTATACTACATGTTTAACAAAAAAGCCACACATGTAAACAAAAACTTAATATTTTTGATTATTTAATTTATTCTTATACCTTAGATACATGACGAGCTGTCAATAAACCGCGTTTTGCCAAACCGTCAAGAATTCTGAAATTTAGTAAGTTTCTGTAATCTCTCATTGCAGGCGAGAATGAACTTACTGCTTTTGGAGTTGTTACCTCTTTTAGTTCTTTGGCAACAGCTTCTATCTTTTTCATGTCTCTTACCATTCCGGTTTTGAATGTGTCCGGATTGTATAAAGTCCAAGCTGTGTGCGGATAATAAGTTGAACGACATTCGTTTGTGTTTTGGTTAATTAGCATGTCAACTTGAATATCAGCCGGCATTGAATAAAATTTTTGTTTTATATTCTTTTCATAAGGTTTTAATCTCTCAGGATACAAAACTTCCGGAGTTTCAATATATTCTTCATATGGATTTAACATTTCATTGTATTCTTGAGAACCAATTCCAATAATTTCAATAGATTTTGAGAATTTTTCAAGTACACCTTGTTCTTCAGCAAATCTTGACATAATATCTAAGAAAGAAGAAACTCCACGACCTGTTTGAACATAATCTGTATAAATAACTCTTTTGCCTGTTTTTTCCGCATCTTTTACGATTGATAAAGGATCTAATCCTTTTTGTTTAAGATATCTTGTATAGGCTTTGTATTCTTTTTCGGTTGGCATCGCCGTTTTAACAGGAATAATTCCCCATTCAGGATCTCTTCGGAACCAGTTTCCGGAAAAAGCTGCAAAGTCGTAGCCGTCAATACCATCTTTCATCCAAACAGATGTGTTTAAGAACCATTTTGGACTTCTTCCGATACTAATTATACGACGATCTTTGAAATCGTTATAAAGGCTTGAAAATTTTACAAATTCGTCGAATTTTTGCTCTGTATTAAGTGGCATGTATTGAAAATGTTGGGTATCATAAAGTTCATTTTTGTTAATTGATTTGTCGCTAAAAAACTTTTCATATCGTTTTTTAATTCTTTTCTTAGTTGTGTCTGTCATTGCGTTATATTCTTCAAATTCAATGTCAGGAACAGTTGCATTTACATCACTAAATCCACTGAAGGAAATTGGTGCGTTGTATTTAAAGTTCAATGGAAGCTTTTTAAATGGCGACGTTTGATAATCTTGATGTTGAACATTGTTTAAAGATTTTGAGTTATTGTTATTAACTCTACTTTGTAATCCCACTACAGGTGCGTAATTAAATTGAACTCTATTTACTTGCATATTACCTCCAAAATGTAAACTTTATACAATTTTAAACCTCATAAAAAAAAATTTTGACATTATTGTAAAGAAAAATTTACAATAACTTTAGAAATATAATTAATACAATAAAATATTCCACTTTGACTAGAAAAAGGCGACTAAATGTCACGTTTTTCGAGAGACAAGGAATTGGAACTTCAGCTCCATTCCATACAAAGAGAAGGATAGATTTATAATTTTCTTGACAAAGTTAGATATCTAACTATAATAATTGTATGAAAGAAATGTTATCTTTGGTATCAAAAATTCATGAAAAAGGAAACCGTTTTATTATAGAAGAATTAAAAAATAACGGTGCAGAAGGACTTGCACCAAGTCATGGCGATATTCTTGTTTGTCTTTACCAAAATAGTAAAATGACGATGAAAGATATTGCAAATTGCATTCATAGAACAAAACCAACGGTTACAGTGCTAGTTGATAAACTTGAAAAACTAGGATATTTAAAGAGAGAATTATCTGATAAAGATAATCGTTGTACATATATTGTTTTGACTCAAAAAGGTGAAGATTTTAGAGTGATATTTGAAAAAATTTCAGAAGAATTGAATAAAATGTTATACCAAAATTTATCACCGGAAGAGTCTGAATTAATAGAAAAACTTTTAAGAAAAGTCGTAAAATAAAAATTTTTACAATAATAGTTAGATGTCTAACGAAAGGAGAAAACATTATGACAAACTTTAAAAAAGAAGAAATCGGAAAAATTAGTGAAGTAGGCAAAAATTATGAAAACGGTAAAGCGTTTTTGCATGACTTGTTGGGATTAACAAGTTGTGAAATTTCAGTTAGTGCAATGCCTGCCGGAGTGAAATTGCCATTCAATCATAAGCACAAACAGAACGAAGAAGTTTATATTTTCTTAAAAGGCGAAGGTTCAATGACTTTAGATAATGAAGTTGTTGAAGTTAAAGAAGGAACTTGCGTAAAAGTTCTTCCAAATGCCGTAAGAACAATGGAATCAAAAACAGATATTGAATATATTTGTGTTCAAGCAAAATCTAATAGTTTAGAACAATTTGGACTTGGCGATGCTGAATTGTGCTAAAATTGAAAGGGGCAATCTTGCCCTTTTTTAATTAAAATTTTTCGCTTTATGTGTCAGACATTCTCAATTTATGTGTCTAGTGATAAAAATATAAAATAACAGGTGGGGCGTAAATTACGCCCCACCTGTTATTCAGAGGGGATGGGATTCGAACCCACGGTGGAATTGCTCCCACACAACCTTTCCAAGATTGCACCTTAAACCTCTCGGACACCCCTCTTTAAAAAGTTCAAGTTTATTATAACTTAAGTTTTGGATGATGTAAATATCCTCTATATAAAGGATTTGTTTTATTTGGAAAATTGTTATTGTATATGTGTAAAGAACTCTAATAAGAAGGAAAGGAATAGTATGGCAAAAATTGATAAGGTATCAGGTTTTAACCTAGGTCAAAAAATCGCTAACCCTTTCAAAACATCACGTAGTATGTCTACCCCAAATCCATTTAAATACTCTAATTTTGAGGGCAACACATTACCATTCGCTGATGTATTTGAAGGATTTGAAAACAAAAACGTAAGCAAAGTAAGAATGATTTCATCTTCTGTAATGGGAAGTATGACTAAATTCCGTTCAAGTATTACTGAACCAATCGTAAACTTTGTAAACAGAGTTACTACCGGCATTTCTAACGCTTGGAACTATGCAAAAAATACAAATGTTTCTGATTTAACTCCAATCAAAAACATTCACAACGTAATGCAAATGGATGTTATTGACTTAGGTAAAGGTATTTCTAACTCTATTTCTAATATAGGTAAAAATATTTCTGAAAAAATGCCTTCATTCAATATGCCATCATTGCATATTGGTTCAAATATTTCAGGCATAGGTAAAAACCTATCTGATAAATGGTCTAACATGATTAGCAAAATCAACATTCCACATCATAACAGAATTTCATCAGATATGCCTGTATGTGAATTAAAATCTATGTGGGAAAATGAAATCGCATTGGCATCTAATCAAGAAAGCAAGGTGGCATAATGAACAAAAATGTTGCTGAAATTATTGATGCTCTTGCAGTTCACCAAGACAACGCTTCTATTGGCGTTTTAGAAGAATTAGGAACAAATTCTCCTGATAACGAAGTTAGAGAATACACTTCTCGAGCTTTAGTCAGAAAAAATGTTCATGATTCATTAAAAATCGTTATCATCAACCAAGGCAAAGGTATCAACGACCTTTCACCATCAGTTGCAATGAGTACGATTAATGAAATCTTGTCATTAAAAGATAAAACTGAAGTTATTAAAATCTTAGATGACACAATTAACATGCACTCTGATGAGTCTGTTAAAGAAAATGCTCGTTCTGTAAAATCATTACTTGCACTAAGCTAATGTATAAATATTTTATATACTTAAAAGAGGCTTGAGAATTCTTTCAAACCTCTTTTTATTTTAATAATTGCAATATTAGAAAAATATGATATGATATTGTTAGGTTATTATGCGCATACCATTTATAATGTAATGCACAATTCGACTGGAATAGTATAAACATAGGATTTAAAACTTATTACATTTTTGGTATACTCTAAACCAGAGAGCAATTTAATAGTTAGAAGTAATAGTAAAAATATGCAAAAATATTTGAGAAGAAAAGATAGAAAACGTGATTTAGCGAATATTACTGCTGATGAACTTATATCAATGACTTTTAAACATTGTAAAATGTTTAACAAGAAGGTTGTATTGTCTATCTCATTAGTAGTTATAACACTACCAATATTATTGGGGATAGTGGCTTTTAGACATGCACCGTTTGCAAATTTAGAAGATGTAAGTATGGTTTCATTAGCATCTGTTCCGCTAACCGCAGCAGCCGCAAAAACAAACTTAATTTCAATTCCTACGGGAACAGTAAAAGCGAATCCTTTTTTACCATACAGGGAAATAAATAAATCTTCTGTAAGCGATGTTCCAACATTTGATTTAGTAGCACCACCGGAAGTTGTTAATGAAAATTCTGATGCTGCAAGGGTTATGGACACAATTGTTTCAGGCATTTTGTATGACAAGTACAGTCCGTCTGCTATATTGAATATTGAAGGCAACGATTATCTTGTAAAAAAAGGTGACGTAGTAAATAAATATAAAGTTTTAAATATCACGCAAAACAGTGTTACCGTAAAGTTGGGTAACAATACATATAATGCGGGTATTGGTGAAATCTTAACTGAAGGGTCTGTAAACTATAATGACGTTTCAAATTTGAGTAAAAAATTCGGAGGGGAAAGACGATGAAATATAATCATATACAAAGACTATTGTCAGCAGCGTTATTATTAGCGTTCACTGCACCTTCAGGCTTGGCGGTATCTTCTTATACCTCAGTGCCGAATACAAATTCTACCGTATTAAGCGGAGATGTCAAATTAACAAACAAAAATAATAAAATCACTTTGAGCTTGCGTGATTCCGACGTTAAACAAGTTTTAAGAATGTTTGCTGATAAAGCAGGTATGAACATAGTTTTCCACTCTTCAGTAGATGGGAAAGTTACGTTAGACTTGGTTAATATGCCTATTAATGATGCGTTTAATCTTGTTTTACAAGTATCAGGGTTGAATTACTATACACAAAATAATACATTAATTGTTTTAGCAAAAGACAGCACTGATAATGCTGCTTTCTCAAAACAAGAAATGATGGTATTCCCTGTAAAATACGTTAGTGCTGATAAAATTGCAACATTCTTGAATAAAAACGTTTTTGGCATGAAAAAAGCAGGACTTTCTAGCGTTGATGCTGCAACAGTAAATGTTGCAACAAACGAAATTATTGTGTTTGGCATGAAATCAGATGCTCAAATCGTACAAAAAGTAATCGACCAATTAGATAGAGAACCTTTGTCTAAAACATTTGCAGTAAACCATACAACTCCGGCTGAAATGGCGGATATGATTTGTAATATGTTACTACCGTCAAGAGGCTCTAAGAGTGGTGATTCAAGTAAAAGCAATGCAGGTTTTGCTCCGGCAACACCTGGTGTAGGTACCGGTGGCAATATTGGTGGTGCGGCAACTGGCGGTGCTGCAGGTGTAATGACCGGTGCTGCTGCAGACAGTAGTGATAGTGGCGATGGCAGCGACAGTTCATCAGGTTCAAATAGCACGCTTAAACTTGGGGAAGGCGTTATTGCTTGTACAATCGCTCCTACAAGTTCTTCAAATGCGGCATCATCATTTGATTTACAAAATATGGCAATTTCATACTACCCACAACGTGGCACAGTAATGATGATGGGTGGTTCTGAGGCCCAAATGAAAATGGTTGAAAATTTTATCAAAACAAACGATGTAAAACAACCTCAAGCATATTTGGAAGTTTCTATTATTGAATTAAATGAAGAAGGTACTAAGAACTTAGCTAACACATGGTCTATTGACTCTCCTAACTGGGGCGTGAAGTTCTCAGGTACAACTACCAGCGGAGGAAGAACTGCGACTCCTGGAACAAGAGAATTTATGAAATTAAAAAAAATCTCTGCTGATGGTTCTAAATTAGATGACGTCTATGTGCCGTACGAAAAATGGTATGGAGCCGGTCCTTACATTTCTTGGCAAATGAGTTATTTAATTCAAAACAGAAAAGCTAGAGTATTAGCAAATCCTAAGCTTTTGATTACCAACGGTCAAGAATCAACAATTGATTTGACTCAAGATTATGTAGAAAAAGTTACATCTGAGTTCTTGACATCAACTTCAACAGGTGGTGCCGGAACTGGTACAGTCCAAAGAACTTACACAATCGGTTCTGACCAAGGTATTAAGGTTACTTTGACTCCATTTATTTCACCAGATGGTTATGTAACATTGAACATTAAACCTGAGTATGCAACACCGGCTGGTACTGTAACAACAAAGAGTGAAACAGGCGATGATGACTTGCAGGCAACTCTTTTGAGCAGAAGAAACTTAGATTTAAAAAATGTACGAATCAAGGATGGTGAAACACTTGCTATTGGTGGTTTGATTCAAGAAAATGAACAAAAGACAGTTTCTAAAGTTCCTGTATTAGGTGATTTACCGATTATTGGCAGTGCATTTAGATCTACAAATTCAACTAAATCTAAAACTGAAGTTGTTATTATGATTACGCCAAAAATTATTAATGATGGAGAAGGCTCTGTAGCAGATAGCTTATAATAATTATGTCTAATCAACTGGAAAAATTAAAAAGTAGTATAAAAAAAGAATTTATTGATAATTTCGAATTAAACCTGATGAAATCATCAGGTTTTATTCCAGTTGATAAAAGACAAGGAAAATTGTACACAATAATCAGTCAAAGAAGCCTCAGAGATATTGAAACAATACGCTCAACTATTGAAAGTAAAGTACAAACTTATGGTGGAATTGAGTTAATACCGGTTAGTGATACAATTTTTGATGATGTTTATAACTATATAGATAATCTTATCAACAATCCTGATGCAGCTAAAAATATAGATGCTACAAAACCAGTAACCCCAGAAGAAATGCTTGTTACAATTGGTTGGATTACAAAAGAACGACTACAAGAAGCACAAAAAATTGCGCAAGAAAAAAATGTTACACTAGATGTCGTATTCTTTGATAAAGATTTTTTGACAACAGAACAGATTATTTCGTATTTAAAGAAAAAATATAACTGTGATGTCATCTCAAAAGCGAATGTTAAAATAGACAAATCAATCTTAAAATTACTTCCGGATGACTTTATAGAAAAGAAAAAAGCAATTCCAATGACAATGCAGGGCGATAAACTTGCCGTTGCAATGGTTAATCCTGCTGATAAATATACAATTCGCGAGATTTCTCTTTCAACAGGTCGTTCCTTAAACGTTTATTGTATTCCATCCTTTGAATACGAAAAATTCTTAAAAGAATATTTCGTACAAAAAAAGACTGAACAAGCTGCAAAAGAAACTGAGCGAATTATTCAAAGTATTGAAGAAGAATCAGCTCAGTATAATAATGAAGAATCTCTTTGGAGTCAGGTTGAAAAAGAATTACAAGACGCAAGCGGTAACGTTGCAAAATTCGTATATAAAATTATTACAGATGCAATTGATGCTAAAGCATCCGATATTCACATTGAACCTAGAATCGGCTACTATGTAGTTCGTGTTCGTTCTGACGGTATTTTAAAAAAAGTGCTTGAAATTCCCGGTAGTATTGAACAAGCCGTAATTACTCGTTTTAAGGTTCTTGCAAGAATGAATATTGCAGAACACAGACGTCCTCAAGATGGTACATTCTCAATTAAATATAATGATAGAATGTACGACTTCCGTATAAACACACTTCCTGTTTCTGGAAAAGAAAAGGTTGTAATCCGTATTCTTGCGCCGGCTGTTAGCTTGAAGGCTGCTGGCGATAGAATGATTATTGCCGGAGCTTCTGACGATGATATTCAAAAAATCCATGATATGGTACAATCACCAAATGGTATTATTTTAACTTCAGGTCCTACCGGTTCAGGTAAAACAACTACGCTTTACACAATTTTAAAAGCACTGAATAAAGAAGATGTGAATATTACCACAATTGAAGACCCAATAGAAATTAAACTGGAAGGGATTAACCAATCACAGGTAAACCCAAAAGCAGATATTACGTTCGCATCTTGTATGAGAGCTATTTTAAGACAAGACCCTGACATCATCCTAATTGGTGAAATCCGTGACTTTGAAACATTGGAAGTTGCAATTTCAGCAGCTCTTACAGGACACTTGGTATTAAGCACTGTCCACACCAATTCGGCAGCTGCAACAGTTACGCGTTTGATTGAAATGGGTGCGAAGGATTATTTGGTATCTTCAACTCTAACGGGCGTAATTGCACAAAGACTTGTTAGAAAGCTTTGTGACAAATGCAAAGAAGCATATTTTCCAACAGAAGAAGAAGTTAAGCATATTTCTACAGAACCTAAAGTTCAAGAACAGCTAATGAAAACAAAGCTTTATAAAAAGAAGGGCTGTAAAGATTGCGGTTACTTGGGCTATACAGGACGTATGGGGATTTATGAAGTTATGCCTATAACAAGAGAAATCAAAAAACTAATCGCGCAAGGTGCACACGATATTGAAATTGAAGAAGCAGCTGTTGCTGCCGGAATGAAAACTCTTAAATATTCTTGTTTACAACATATTACAGATGGAGTTACAACAACTGACGAATTTATAAGAGTTTTGGGTTACGCGAGTGACTAAGTATTAAAAAGAGGATTCTATGCCAATATATTCATATACAGCATTAAAACAAGGAAAAGAGGTTGTAAAAGGTGAAGTTACTGCGTCAAATTTAAAAGATGCGCGTGACGTCATTCGTAAAATGGGACTCGTACCGACAAAGGTTAATGAGTTCTCTGAAGCTAAATCAAAAAAAGCAGCTCAGATTGCGTCTTTATCTCTTAGTGAAAAAATCGATTTTATATCAACACTACAAATACTATTAACATCAGGAATTCCGGCAGTTGAATCTTTGATGTTTATGGAGCAAGAAGCCGCTAAGAAAAAAATTCGTGACATGTCAAAAATCCTAAAAACCCAAATTATGGCAGGTTCGACGTTTGCTGATACTCTTGCAAGATATCCACAAGTATTTGGTTATATTTTTATCGGTTTGATTAAAGCCGGTGAAGAATCCGGTGAATTGGAAAAAACTTTAGGACGTATTAAAGATTTATTAACAAAACAAGCAAACATTAAAGGTAAAGTTATTGGTACTTTAATGTATCCGATGTTCGTTGTAGTTTTAGCCTTCTGTATCACAATTGTCATGCTTGTATTTGTATTCCCTGCGTTCAAAGAAATGTTTGAACAACAGGATAAAACACTTCCTTTAATTACATCACTAATGATTAATGCGGGTGATTATTTAAAAACATATTGGTTCACAATTCCTATTTTCATAGTAGCATTCTTAGCATTCTGCTTTTTGATGGCAAATTGGAAACCTGCAAGAGAATTTCTTGATAAACTTGTTTTAAAAATTCCTCTTTTAAACAACCTTATCATGTATTCAAACTATTCAAACTTTTTATCAGTAATGAGCGTATCTTATGATGCAGGTATTCCGATTGTTGACTGCTTGCACTTGGCTGTAATTACACTTACAAACTCTGTAATGCGTAACAAAATGAGTGGTGCAATTGTTAAAGTTCAACAAGGTTTGCAGGTTTCACAAGCATTTAAATCTACAAAAATTGTTCCAAAAATGCTTTTGTTTATGGTTGCAACCGGTGAACAATCAGGTCGTTTGGGCGATATGCTTGAAAAAGGTGTAAACTTCTTAGATAAGACATTGGATGGCATCATTGATACAATGACCAAAATGATTGAACCGATTATGCTTATTGTAATTGGTAGCATCGTACTTGTAATGGCTTTAGCTTTGTACTTACCATTGTTCCAATCATATATGAACTAAAGTATAAAAAGGAAATAATTAATGGAAAATAATGAGATACTAGAACTATCAACTTCCGCATGGCGAGAAAAAGTTTATATTGAAACTGCAGAATTTATTATCAAAGGCTATGTTTTTATGCCGAAAATCGGTAAAAGAAACAGACTTTTGTCCGAAATTTTGAACACAAATAAACAATTTATTGCAGTTAAAAATTGTACTTTAGAATCAAAACTTGTTCCGCAAAGAGAAATCGAAAAGCACGATTTCTTGCAAGTAAATATTTCTACAATTCTTATTATAAGGCCATTAAATGATGACTAAAACTTATGTTATTACAGGTTCTGCTTCTGGTATCGGACGCGCATTGCTAAAAGAACTGGCTAAAGACAATGTAGTTTTTGCAGGGTATAGAAATAAAGTGCATGAAAACGAACTAAAAGCGATTTCAGCCAATGTTTATCCTTTTTATATAGACTATTCTAAGCCTGAAACAATTAAACTCGCAGCAGATTATCTAATCTCAAAGTGTACAAAAATTGATACGTTGGTTAATATTGCAGGTTGTGTTGTTGCAGGTCCGATTGAAAAAATTGAGCCGTCTGAATTAAGACGACAATTCGATGTAAATGTTTTTGGGCATATCGAATTTACGCAGAGGCTGATGGATATTTTAGAAAATGGGAAAATTATCAATATCAGCTCTATGTCAAGCTTTGGAATTTTTCCATTCATTTCACCTTATTGCGCTTCAAAACGTTGTTTAGATATGTTTTTTAACTCGCTTTTAATTGAAAATAAAAAGAATATTAAAGTTGTATCAATTAAACCAGGAGTAATTTCTACACCGCTTTGGGGCAAATCTGTTAGCGAAAATTCAAAGTATTTTGATAATTGCAAAGGTTACGAAAAAGAAATGAGATTTATGATTACAAATGCTCAAAAAAATGAGAAAAAAGGTTTGCCTGTTGAAAAAGTTGTAAACGTAATTTTAAAAGCTGATAGAGCCAAAAATCCAAAACTTTCTTATACTGTTGGGCGTGATGCTTTTGTTGCTAGCCTTGTTGCAAAACTCCCTCAAACTTGCCAGAATAGACTTGTTGAGTGGGGAATGAAAGCAAGGATTAAATAATTAAAAATGGAAAATTGTTTATAATTTGATTGCTTATGCGGTGGAAACGAAATGCGCTAATAATAATTTTAATCTGTAACAGGATGAATTCTTGTATTAGAATAGTATTCACGATTAATTTTGTCCGAGTTTTCTACTCTTTGTAATTTATCATCCAACGCAGAATTAGCACTGATGGTTGAAGCTAGCCTTAAATATCTCAATGCGGACTTGGTGTCACCAAATTTTTCGTAAATATCGCCCAGTTTATAAACTGTTTCATAATGTCTTGTGTAACCGAATTTATATGCCTCACTGTAAAATCGCAAAGCTTTTTTGTACATTTGTCTTTTGTAATAAAATTCGCCAAGTCTAAAATATGCCTCCGGCTCATTTGGTTTGATTCCCATTGCGTCAAAAAACGCCCCTTTTGCATAACGGTCTTTGCCAGCGATGTCATATAAAGTACCTAGTCTTGTAAGATACATAACGTTATCGTGATTTTTGTGCGCCAACATATGATAAAAATTTAAAGCCGCAGTCATATCTTCACTGTCTTTGCCGTTTCTTAATACTAAATTGTAATAAAAGCCCGCTTTTGCCTGTAATTCATCTTCATTTAACTTTGAGTAGTCAATTGGAATAGAATATTCTAAACCTCCTTTAATAGCCGAATATGAGGGTAATCCAAAAATTGAACAGATTAAAAATAAAAATAATAATTTGCGTTTCATAGAAACATTATAGCAGGAATTTTAAGTTTTGTGTCCAAAAAACTCCTCTAAAATCATCACCACTTGTACTGAAAACATGTTCATGCGACAATGTGATTAACTGGGAAACAGTATAAATAGTAGTAGTAGAAATATAAAGGAAACTAAGACAATGGCTAGAAAAACTCCATTAGAAAAAATCAGAAATATTGGTATTGCTGCTCACATCGACGCAGGTAAAACCACTACAACTGAACGTATCTTGTTCTACACAGGTAAAACTCACAAAATCGGTGAAACACACGATGGTGCTGCTGTAACTGACTTTATGGAACAAGAAAAAGAAAGAGGTATTACAATCCAATCTGCAGCTGTTACAGCTTCTTGGAAAGGACACCAAATCAACATTATCGACACACCGGGCCACGTTGACTTTACAATTGAAGTAGAACGTTCTCTTCGTGTATTAGATGGTGTTGTAGCTGTATTCTGTGCAGTTGGTGGTGTTCAATCACAATCTGAAACAGTTTGGAGACAAGCTAACAGATACGAAGTTCCAAGAATGGTATTCGTAAACAAAATGGATAGAACAGGTGCTGATTTCTACCGTGTTGTAGACCAAATCAAAAACAGATTAGGTGCTAACGCAGTTCCTCTTCAATTACCTATCGGTGCAGAAGACAAATTCACAGGTCTTATCGACTTGATGACTATGAAGGCTGAAATCTACACTAACGACTTAGGTACAGATATCAGAGAAGAAGATATTCCAGCTGATATGGCTGAAAAAGCTAAAGAATACCACGATGCAATGGTTGAAGCTATCGCATCTGAAGATGACGCTTTGATGGAAAAATTCTTCGAAGATCCTGATTCAATCACAGTTGACGAATTGAAGGCTGCATTAAGAAAAGCAGTTTGCGATAACAAAATCGTTCCTGTAACTTGCGGTACAGCATTCAAAAACAAGGGTGTTCAATTGTTATTAAACGCTGTTGTTGATTATATGCCATCACCGGTTGATGTTAAGGCTATTGAAGGTGAATTAGAAGACGGTACAAAAACTGAAAGACATTCTTCTGACTCTGAACCATTCTCAGCTTTATCATTCAAGGTTATGACAGACCCATTCGTAGGTCGTTTAACATTCTTAAGAGTTTACTCAGGTGTTATTACAGCCGGTTCTTACGTTCTTAACTCAACTAACGGTAAGAAAGAACGTATTTCAAGATTGGTTCGTATGTACGCTGACCAAAGAATCGAAGAAAACGAAGTTTACGCTGGTGACATTTGTGCAGCAGTTGGTTTGAAAGACACTACTACAGGTGATACATTGTGTGATGAAAAAGCACCAATCATCTTAGAAAGAATGACTTTCCCTGAACCTGTAATTTCTGTTGCTATTGAACCAAAAACAAAAGCTGACCAAGATAAAATGGGTATCGCTCTTCAAAAACTTGCAGAAGAAGATCCATCATTCAGAGTTAAATCTGATACAGAAACAGGTCAAACAATTATTTCAGGTATGGGTGAACTTCACTTAGATATCATCGTTGACCGTATGATGAGAGAATTCAAAGTAGAAGCAAACATCGGTAAACCTCAAGTTGCTTACAGAGAAACAATCAGAGGAACAGCTGATCAAGATTCTAAATTCGCTCGTCAATCAGGTGGTAAAGGTCAATATGGTCACGTTAAAATCAGAATTTCTCCAGCTGAAGAAAATGCCGGTTTTGTATTCGAAAACAAAATCGTTGGTGGTGCTATTCCTAAGGAATACATTGAACCTGCAAGAAAAGGTATGGAAGAAGCTCTTGAAGGCGGTATCCTAGCAGGATTCCCTATGATTGACGTTAAAGTTGAACTTTACGATGGTTCTTACCACGAAGTTGACTCTTCAGAAATGGCGTTCAAAATCGCTGGTTCTATGGCTATCAAAGAAGGTACTAGAAAAGCTCAACCTTGCATCCTTGAACCAATGATGAAAGTTGAAATCGAAATTCCTGATGAATTCACAGGTACAATCATCGGTGACATTTCAAGAAGACGTGGTCGTGTTGAAGGTCAAGAACCTCAAGGCAACACAGGTAACGTAATCGTTAGAGCATTAGTTCCATTGGCTAATATGTTCGGTTACGCAACTGACTTGAGATCTAACACTCAAGGTCGTGGTACATTCTCTATGGAATTCCACAACTATGAACAAGTTCCTGCGAATATCGAAAAAGAAATTATCGAAAAATCAGGTGCTAGCAAATAGTTAGTTTGAAATAGATATTTAATAAGGGCGGAATTTTTTCAAAATTCCGCCCTTATTTTTACGTTCCTTTAACTATTAGATTTTTTTCTTTGATAATTATATAATAT
>ERZ1034878.467-NODE-467-length-18760-cov-11.240203_pt1 | contig 18760 bp, 25 predicted proteins | sample MGYA00520593_ERZ1034878 | MGnify/ENA primary metagenome ERZ1034878 (study PRJEB33766, sample SAMN09781724) | gut metagenome | biome: gut microbiome | host: Homo sapiens | place: Madagascar | study: EMG produced TPA metagenomics assembly of the PRJNA485056 data...
CGGGAGATTCGGCGAAGACCCGGAGGCAGTCCGGCGAGGCGCCCCAGCGAGGGCCAGAGTGCTGCGGAAGCGCAGCGCGAAGGCGCAAAACGCTGCGGAAACGCAGCAAGAATTGAATCACATGGCATAGACCAAAAGCCTGAAAGGCAAGAGTCAGCACGCACCGGATTGGTGCGCGTCGGCCCTTGCCTTTTTTGTTTTCCGGTTCATGACCCGGCCCCTGTGCCGGTTTTCACCCTTTCTTCCCTTCCCTTCCGACCTCCGTGCCCTACCGCGGAGGCCGGGTCATGAGCCGGAACGGTCCGATTCGGACACATTCCCCCGACGCACACGGCGGCGTTCGCGCCGCAGCGGGCTTGATCCTCCTGCGGCGGCCCTGGCTGCCATGCGAGGGTCGCCGTGTGCGCCGGGTATCACAGGAGGATCAGCATGGCAAAGAAAAAGACACCCGGCGGGACAGCCGGAAAGGGCGGCATCAATCCGGCGCCGACGAGAGACGATCAGACGGTGCGGATCGCAGCGGAGCAGCTCATCATGGTCCCCATTGACGATCTCATCCCCTACGCGAACAACGCCAAGAAGCACGGCGTTAAGCAGATCAACCAGATCCGGGCCAGCCTGCGGGAGTTCGGCTTCGTAACGCCGGTGCTCATCGACTTTGACAACAACATCATCGCAGGCCACGGCCGGGTGGAGGCTGCCAGGGCGGAGGGCATGAGCGAGGTTCCCTGCGTGCTGGTGACCAACCTGACAGATGCCCAGCGCAAGGCGTACATCCTGGCAGACAACCGGCTGAGCGAGACGGCAGCATGGGACACGGAGCTGCTGAAAATCGAGCTGGAGGGTCTGGAGGCTTTGCACTTCGACACCGGGATCGCCGGCTTTGACACTGAAGCGATGGAGGAGCTGGGCGTAGAAATCGGCAGCAGCCATACACCAGCCGAAGCCTACGAGGACGATTTTGACGAAGATCCTCCGGAAGAAACCTCCGTGCGTGAAGGAGACATCTATCAGTTAGGGCGGCACCGTCTGGCGGTCGGCAGTACTGCCGATGAGGCGGCTATGACCCGCCTCATGAATGGTGCTCTGGCAAACATGGTCTTTACAGACCCGCCTTACGGCGTGGCTGTGGGATCCAAAAACCAAATGCTGGATGATGTTGCCGGGGGGAAAAGCGGACGGTGCACCGAGGACATCTACGGAGACACCATGAGCGAAAGCGATCTGCACGATATGCTTTTGCAGGCCATGACCAACATTCGGCTGTCATGCCGGGACGATGCTTCTTTCTACGTCACCAGCCCACAGGGCGGCAGCCTTGGTTTGATGATGATGATGATGATGCGGGAGGCCGGCCTGGAAGTCCGGCACATGCTGATTTGGAAGAAATCTTCTCCGACGTTTTCTATGGGCCGTCTGAATTACGAATACCAGCACGAGCCTATTTTCTTCACGTGGACCCAAAAGCACATCTGGTACGGAAACGGCAAATTCCACACATCCGTGTGGGATGTGGATAAACCCCGCAAGTGTGATTTGCATCCCACCATGAAGCCGATAGCCTTGGTTGAAAACGCCATTCTGAATTCTACCACGAAGGGTGACCTCGTTCTGGATGGCTTCGGCGGCAGCGGGACAACGTTGATCGCCTGTGAGCAGCTGGGGCGGACGTGCTACATGATGGAAATCGACCCCAAGTATGTCCAGGTCATCATTGACCGGTGGGAAGCTATGACCGGAGAAAAGGCGGTGCTGCTGAATGACCGTGCAGGAAGCTGAGCAGATCATCGCGCGGACCAACAGTCCGTATCTGAAACGGGATATGCAGCGGTTTATCAGAAACCAGCGGAGAAAGGAGGGCCGGAATGGCCGGGAAAAGACAGCCAACGGATGTGGTGATCGCCAACGGGCGAAAGCACCTGAGCAAAACCGAGGAGGCGGAGCGAAGGGCCGGTGAGGTAAAGATCTCCCCCGCCAAGACGGCCAAGCCGCCCAAGTGGCTGCCGGAGACGCTGAAAAAGGACTTCCGGGCCATCGGAAAGCGGCTGATTGCCTCCGGCCTTTACACGGAGCTGGACGCCGATACCCTGGGCCGCTATCTGGTGGCACAGCACCAGTGGCTCATTGCCACCGGCGAGGCGGAAAAGGCGCTGGCCCAGCGGGATCAGGAGAACGCCGACGGCTGGGGCAAGATCCAGGAGCGCTACTTCAAGCAGGCTCGAAACTGCGCCAACGATATGGGCCTGACCGTCACCAGCCGCTGCCGCCTGGTGGTGCCGGATACCGGCAAGCAGGCGACGGAGGACAGCAACCCCATGCTGGAGCTGATCCAGGGAGGCCGGGATCGGTATGCCTGAAATGCTGACCCTGGCACCGGGCATCACGGTACCCAAGCCGGATGACGGCGCGGAGCTTCGGTACAACCAGGAGGCCGTGGACCGTGTGGAGAAATTCTTCTCCATGCTGGTGTTCGGCCAGAATGACTGGGCTGGCAAGCCCTTTGAACTGCTTCCGTGGGAGCGCGACCTGATCCGGCAGTTCTACGGCATCGAGGTCAAGGATGATGACGGGCGTTGGGTACGGTATCGGCGCTTCCTCTATAACGAGATTCCGAAGAAAAACGGAAAGAGCGAGCTGGCAGCGGGACTGGGGCTGTACCACCTGCTGGCTGACGGCGAGCAGAAGCCAGACGTGGGCATTTTTGCCGTGGACACGGAGAACGCCGATATCATTTACCGCTGCGCTCAGACCATGGTGGAGAACTCCGTCATTGGGCAGCCGCAACATCGGCCACTGGCGTGGGCACGCCCCAGCGTGCGGGAGATCCGCACCCGCTTTGGCGGACGGATGAAGGTGTATTCCGGTGACGTGGATAACAAGCATGGCCCCAGCTTCTCCGCTATCCTCTGCGATGAACTCCACGCATGGGCGGGTCGGGCAGGCCGGGAGCGGTGGAATGTTTTGACTACTGGCTCCGATGCTGCCCGCGCCCAGCAGACCGTCATGGTGCTGACCACAGCGGGCAACGACCCCGACCGCACGTCCATCGGCTGGGATCGCCATGAGTATTGCCGCCGCATTTTAGCGTGGCGGCGGGGTGAACCGGAGCGGCCAAGCGACACAGACGACAGTGAGTGGCTGCCCATCATGTACGGCATTTCCACTTTAACGCAGGACGATCCGGACAAAATTGCGGATTTGGATATCTACGATGAGGCGCTGTGGAAAACCTGTAACCCCAGCTATGGCGTGACGATGAAGGCCCGAAAGTTTCGGAAGGAGGCCCAGGCCGCCAAGATGAGCGAGGCAGCGGAGCGGAATTTTCGGTGGCTGCGGCTCAACCAGTGGATCAGCACCAAAGACGTGGGGTGGCTGCCACTGACCCTCTACGATAAGACCCAGATCGGCCCCTCCGCCAAGGCGGAGCGGGAGGTCTGGGTGGATGAACACCTGACGGGCAAGACCTGCTACGGCGGGCTGGATATGTCCCTGCGGACAGACCTCAGCGCCTTTGTGCTGGTGTTCCCGCCCCAGCCGGGACTGGATCAGGGCGTGGCCCTGTTCCGGGCGTGGCGGCCCCTTGAGGGCGTGACGGAGGCTGAGCAGCGGGATCATGTGCCCTACCGGGACTGGGAGCGGGCCGGGTTCCTCACCCTTTGCCATGGCGACATGATCGACAACCGGGACGTGGTCGCGGCGATTTTAGACGCCAAGGAGCGGTATGACCTGCGGGCGCTGGGCATTGACCAGTTTTTAACAGAAACAATGACGCCGCTGCTTCAGGACGAGGGCGTGGAGATCGTCGCCATCCCGCAAACCATGTTAGGGATGAGTCCGGGGATGAAGGAGCTGGAAATGCTAATCCGCAAGCATGAAATGCTCCACGTCCACAACACCTGCGCCCGGTGGTGTTTCGGCAACGTCCGGTGCGCGGTGGACGGAAATGAGAACCAGAAACCCATGAAGAACCGGAGCATCGGGCGCATCGATATTACGGTGGCGTGGATCATTGCCGTGGCGGCGTGGATCGTGAAAAGAAATCAGAAGCCGGATCTGGCGGCGGCTATGCGGCAGCGAGAGTATCACTTGTAAGGAGTGGAGATATGAGAAAAAGATTTGCAACGGCAATCGTCAAAAATGTCAGCATGATCGTTTTGGTGGCCGGTGCAGCCGTTACGGCTGTAGGCGCCGGGATGATCTATCTGCCAGCCGGTTTGATTACTGGTGGCGTGCTGGCCATGGCTGGTGCTGTGGTAGCCATGTTTGGTGAGGAGGACGACAGATGAGTTTGCGCAAGGGCCTGGTGAGAGCTGGGCGGACACTGGACAGTCCCCGGCAGAAATCTCTCGGAGGGGCGATCCCAACGATGACTTTGGATAACCCGGCGGGCTGGATCTCCGGCGAGGAGAGCGTAGCCATGAGCCGGGATAAGGCCATGAAGGTGTCAACGGTGAACCGGTGCGTAGAGGTCTTAAGCACGTCTATGGCGGTGCTTCCGGTCTACACCATGAATGAGTCCACTAAGGAGCGGCTGCCGGATCATCCTCTCCAGCCTATGCTGTGGAGCCGGGCCAATGAGTCCATGAGCACCTTCGACTACCAGCGGCTGATGATGTGCAACCAGTTGCTGCGGGGCAATGCCTATGCAGGTATCGTGCGAGATCCGCGGAGCGGCCGGCCGCAGGAGCTGATCCCTCTGCCTCCGGACTATGTATCGCCGGTTTTCGATGATATCGGCGATTTCTGGTATGTATTCACCCACCCGGTCAGCGGCGAGATGACGCTGCTTCGCCCGGAGGATGTGATCCACTACAAGGCATACAGCGAGGACGGCATCGAGGGCGTGAGCGTGCTTAAGCGTGCGTCCCTGACCCTGAGCACCGCCAGGGCTGCGGCGCAGTACGAAAACAGCACGTGGCTCAACGGCGGGCAGCCCTGCGGCATCCTGACCACGGATTCCGACCTGGGCGGGCAAGTACAGCGCGTGCAGGCAGACGGCTCTACCGTATGGGTGGATCCCAAGGATGAGCTGCGGCGCTCCTGGGAGAGTGTGCACCGGGGGCCGGATAAGGCGTTCCGGGTGGCGGTGCTGGATCTTGGCTTGAAGTATCAGCCTATTTCCATGACCAACAGTGACGCGCAATTCGTGGAGAGCAACGAGATCCGGGTGGCGGATGTGTGTCGGTTCTTCGGCGTGCCCCTCCATCTGGCCTATGCCGGAAAGCAAAGCTACGCCAGCAATGAGCAAAACGGCATTGAGTTTGTCAACTACACCTTGCTGGGCTACGAGACCCAGTGGGGGCAGGAGGACACCTACAAGCTGCTGCTGCCGTCTGAGCGGGCGGGCGGTCTGCGGATCAAGCGGGAGCTGAAAGTGTTCCTCAAGGGCGACACCACGGCTCAGGCTGCTTACTACCGGGCACTGCGGGAGATCGGCGCGCTCAACGCTGATGAGATCCGCGCACTGGAGGACCGGGGCCGGATCCCCGGCGGCAGCACCTACTACGCAAGCTGGAACTACGGCCCCCTGGCGGATTTCGCCCGCCTGAGCGTGATCCGGGCGCTGGGGAAAGAACCGGATGATGGAGGTACAGCATGAATGGAATTTTAAAGGCCGCCCATGTGGAAAAACAGGCGGTCAACGCGGCGGAGCTGGCGCTTATCAATAAGCAGGCTTTGCGGGAACTGACAGCCGAGGAAATCTTTACCTTTCGGCTGGCAGCTTGCGACAATCAGGTGGATCGGGATCATGAGCGGTTTACGGACAAGGCCTTGGAGGGGCTGGCTCCGCTGTTTGTCGGCAAGTCTGTGCTGATGGATCACATGTGGACTGCCGCCAACCAGACGGCCCGTGTCTACGCCGCTGACGTGGAGACCCGTGGCGAGACCAAGCAGCTGGTGCTGCGGTGCTATATGCCCCGCTCTGACAGCACGGCTGGAACGATCGCCGCGATCGAGACCGGCATCCTGCGAGAGTGCAGTGTGGGATGTGCCATGGGCAGCGCCATTTGCTCCATCTGCGGAGCGGATCAGGCTAAGGCTTACTGCGAGCATCATGCCGGACAGACCTATGATGGCCAGCTGTGCGTGATGGCGTTAGACGATCCCAAAGACGCCTATGAGGTTTCCTTTGTGGCCGTTCCGGCCCAGCCGGAGGCCGGCGTGATCAAGTCCAAACGTTACGGAGGCCCGGCAGAGCCGGCTTCCGATCCTGAGACCCAGCGCATGGCGGAGGCCATGCAGGAATTAGAAACAAGACGATATGGAGGTATGTGAGACATGACTTATCAGGAATTGCTGGAACTGAAAAACAAGCGGGCGGAAAAGGTCCGCGAGGGTGAGGGCTTGCTGGCGAAGAAGGATTTTGACGCCCACAAGACCCTGATGGGCGAGATCCAGAAGATGAACACGGAGATCGACGCCGCAGAACTTCAGTTGGCCGAGGAAGGCCGCTTCGCCGAGGGCGACCCCAAGATGAAGGCTCTGCACGCCCAGCAGCAGAAGAAGAAGGCGGAAGAGGAGACCGAGAAAAGCGTGGACGCCATCCGGTCTGAGCCGGAGTACGCGAAGGCGTGGGCTGAGGCTTTGCGGACGGGCATGACCGTGAAAAAGTCCATGGGTGTGGAGAAGTTCAACATTCTGCACAAGGCCCTGACGGTGGGCGGCGGCACTCCCGTCGGTTCCGACGGCGGTTTCCTCGTTCCCATTGATTTCGACAACGCCATCATCCAGGAGACCAAGGACTATCTGGATCTCTCCACCCTGTTCAACGTGGAGACGGTTTCCACCATGACCGGCTGGCGTGCCGTTGAGGTGGCGGGCCAGCGGACCAAACTGCCTCTGGTGGGCGAGAACACCGCCATCGGCAAGAATAACCAGCCCAAGTTCAAAAAGGTGAGCTACAACATCGGCAAGTACGGCGACCGCCTGGTGGTGTCCAGCGAGCTGATGGAGGACAATACCGCCGGCCTGATCCAGTACCTGGCCCAGTGGTTCGGTCCCAAGTACATCCTGACCAAGAATGATCTGCTGCTGACGATCCTGAAGAAGCTGACCTTCACGGCTCAGAGCGCCACCACCGACAAGGACAAGGTCAAGGCCATTAAGTCCATCCTGAACAAGAGCCTGAACACGGCATACAGCCGGGGTGCTGTGCTGCTGACCAACCAGAACGTCTACGATGAGATGGACAACTGGGTGGACGGCAACAACCGGCCTATGCTGGTGCCTGACGTGTCTGGCGATTTCGATCGCTTCAAGGGCCGCCGCGTGGTCTACGGCGACAACGATCTCATCGGTGAGCACAAGGCCGCGTCTAAGACCTACGATCCCCTGTTTATCGGTGACTTCAAGGCGGCGGCAACTCTGTTTGTCCGTAAGGGCATGGAGGTAGCGGCTACGGATATCGGCGGCGACGCGTGGGCCAACGATGCCTATGAGCTGCGCTGCCTGTGCCGCATGGACGCCGAGAGCGTGGACGATACCGCTGTGGTATTCACCGGCTACGAGCGCGCCACCATCGGCGGCTGATCGGAGGGGTGACGGATGGCGGCGTTTAGTGACCGGCAGGCCAGTATCCTGAACTACTGCCGGATCGACGATCCCACGCCGGAGGACCTGACCCTGCTGGAGGGCTTCCATGCGGACGCCGTTAGCTACATGGAGGGCGCAGGCGTGGCGGAGCCGGTTTCCAGCTCCGCCCGCCTGCCCCAGTACAACACCTGCATTCTGGCGATGGTGCTGGACGCTTGGGAAAACCGGGGCACTCAGACCGCCGACAAGGCGTTTGCAGACAACCCTGCTTTCCGGAGGCGAGTCAACCAGCTGAAGCTGACGGAGCCGGTGCGGTCCGATTCGGACACGGAGGGCTAAACCATGGACGTGAATGCTGGAAAGCTGAATAAGCGGGTGGAGATCGTGCGGATCTCCACTTCCCCGGACGCTGACGGTTATGTGACCCCCACGGAGACGGTGATCCGGTGGCCCTGGGCACAGTTTTCCCGGATCAGCGGCTCCGAGGCGCTGCGGCAGGGGGCGGACATGGGAGACGTCAAGGTACGGTTCCTGATCCGCTCCGGGCATACGGCCATCAGTCGAAAGGACCGGGTGCGGTACAATGGCGCGGACTACGAGATCGAGTACGTCAACGACTACGGCGACAGCGGCGAGTATACGGAGCTGATCGCCCGGCTGCTGACGGCAGGAGGCTGACATGAGCATCAACGAGACCATCATCAAGGCGGTGACGCCCATCGTGCCGGTATGCGTTCCGGATGCGTATCGACCCGATGCCGGAGAGACACCAGCGGAGGTTTACTGCGTGTTCAACTACACAGAGTCGCCGGATGTGTTCGGAGACGATGAGCCACAGGCCATTCGGTATCTGATCCAGCTGCACCTGTATCTGCCGCTGGGGCAGACGCCGCTCCGCCTGAAACGGCAGCTCCGGCGGGCCATGCTGGACGCCGGGCTTGCGGTTGGGGATTATACCAACGCCAGCGATTTGGAGGGCCAGCACTACGTTCTGGAGTGTCAGGCGCTGGATCTGGAGGTGGGCTGATGGGCTTCACGGTCAATGGCTTAGACGAGTTCTCCCTGTCCCTTCAGGAGCTGGCGGAGCTGCCTGACACGGTGCAGGATGACATGCTGGAGGCCGGAGCCGCAGTTGTGGCCAAGGCCCAGCGGGACAAGGTCATGGCCTATGGCATCTATGACCGGGAGAGCACCCAGCACGTAGCGGAGTCCATCAAGCCGGGCAGGGTGAAGGTCAAAAAGGGGCGGCGGGTCATCTACGTCAGCCCCACGGGCAAGCGCAAGCGGGGCAACACAGAGACCCGCAACGCGGAGATTTTATTTGTCAATGAGTTCGGCAAGCGGGGCCAAAGCGCCCGGCCTGCCGTGCATGACGCTAACGAGGCCAGTGCGGAGGCCACCACGCGGGCAGAGTTTGAGGTTTATGACAGGTGGCTGAAATTCAAAAATCTGTAAGGAGGAAACCATGGGCAACAAAGCAGTTAAAACACCTCTTGGCATGGTGTCCAGTTACTTCTTCCCCTTTGCCAGCGAGCCGGTGGGGACTCATCCGATCTACGGCGATAAGGTGGATATGGGCGCTGCCGTCAAGGGCTATCTGAGCCTGACCACGGCCTCTGGTGACATCACCGGCGATGACGCCATGCTGCTGTATTTTGAGCAGTTCGTCTCCGGCCAGATGGACGTTGAGACCACACTGAGCGATCTGGAGGTCAACGCCAAACTCTACGGCCACAGCTACAAGGCGGGCCGCGAGACCGCCAAGGGCGAGGACAGCGCCCCCAACGGCGCCTACGCCTTCATTGAGCCGATTCTGAAGAAGGACAAGACCATGGTCTACCGGGCCTCGTTCTTCTACAAGACCACGGCCATGCTGAGCGCGGAGAAGCAGGAAGCGGACACCCGCAAGAGCGACTTCAACCCCAAGATGAACGCGGTGAGCCTGCGGGTGATGAAGGACAACGCGGACGCATGGCGTGAGCGGCAGGAGTTTCCCACCCAGTCCGAGGCGGAGGCATTCATCGACTCTCTGGCGGGCGGCACAGCGGCCTACGGCGTGACCATCACCCATATCGGCACCGGCACCAGCGACCCCGGCGAGGGCACCACCTATGTGACCGCCGGGCAGAGCCTGGCCATCGACTTCGGCACCAAGGACCCCACGGCGCTGTATGACAACGCCGTCAACGTGACCAGCAAGCTGGCCACACACAAGTACACCGTAAGCTCCATCGCGGCGGCTCACGAGATCGTGGCCGTCTGGAGTACCTGATCTTTACCGCAAGGACGGCCCGCAATGGGCCGCCCTTGCAGGAGGTTTTTGCCATGCGATACGTTACGTTTGATTTCGACGGCAGCCCTCTGCCGCTTATGCTGACGGCGGGGGCGCTTTTTGATCTATATGACCGCTTCGGCGTCCATGACAGCATCCTGCGGGCCACCGGGGCCATGGAGGACACCCCCCAGGGCTGGATGGCCTGCTGTGAGCTGGCGGCTCTGCTGGCAGATCAGGCGGAGCTGTGGCGCCGCAAACAGGGCTACACGCCCAAACGCCGCCCGAAACCGGCAGACTTTGCACGGTTTTCGCGCACGCAATTGCTGGGAGCCGTCCGGCAGGCGGTAGAGACCGGGTTTGCCCGATCGATTTCCGGCACAGAGGACGAGGGCGAGGTCAATCTGATCCTCGCTGCCCGGAATGACGAGGCAGCGGAGAGCGCAGAGCGGCTGCGGATAGGATTTCTCACCGTCTGCGCCGTGCGGCTGCATCTGGCCCCGGCAGACGCCCTGCTGCTGACGCCGGGCGAGTACCTGGACATGGTGACGCTGCTGAGCGGCGGAGAGGAGGGAGACTATGGCGGTCCGGCAGATTACAACTGAGATCTCGATCAAAAACGAGGCGGAATTCCGGAAGCAGATGAAGGCTGTGAACAACAGCCTTTCCGGGATGAAGTCCGAGATGGCCAAGGTTTCCGCCGAGTTTGACGGCCAGGCCAACAGCGCCGAGGCGCTGCGAAAAAAGCAGGCTATTTTACAGCAGCAGTATGACCAGCAAAAGGAGAAGGTGCAGGCGCTGGCCCGGATGCTGGAGAGCGCCAAGAGCGCCTACGATGAAAACAGCGATGTGGTTCTGAGCTACCAGCGGCAGCTGAACACGGCCACGGTGGAGCTAATCAAGTTCGACCGGGAGCTGAAGAACACAGACAAGTATCTGGATGAGGCGTCCCAGTCCGCAGACGGCACGGCGTCCAGCATCGACGAATTTGGCAAGACCGTCAAGGACGCCGGAAAGGAAGGCTCCGATGGCATGGGCCAGCTCAAGGAGGCATTCGGCCAGCTGGGCGAGGCAACCAAGAGCGGAGATATCAACGGCGTTGTGGCGGCTCTGGGCTCCATGAAGGGGCTGCTGGTGGGCGGTGCGGCTGTGGCCGGGGCCAAGGCTCTGGCGGACGGCATTCTCAACATCACGGAGTCCACCAAGGAGTACCGGACGATCCTTGGGACGCTGGATGTCTCCAGCAAGCAGGCCGGATACACCCAGGAGCAGACCACGGAGATCTATAAAAAGTTTCAGGCGGTGCTGGGCGACACGCAGAAGGCCGCCACGGCTACCGCCAACCTTCAGGCGCTGGGGCTGAGCCAGGAAAACCTGCGAACCATTATGGAGCAGGCTATCGGCGCATGGGCCACCTACGGCGACTCTATCCCCATCGACAGCCTGTCCGAGAGCATCAACGAGACGGTGCAGGTGGGCAAGGTCACCGGCGTCTTTGCGGACGCCCTCAACTGGGCTGGCACCAGCGAGGACGAGTTCAACGAGCGTCTGGCGGCCTGCACAGACATCACGGAGCGGGCCAATCTGGTGCTGACGCAGCTATCAGAGCAGGGCTTGCAGGAGACCGGGCAGGCGTGGGTGCAGAACAATCAGGACATCATCGCCGCCAACACCGCCCAGGAGGCCATGAATGAATCCATGGCGCAGCTGGGCGAGGCGCTTCAGCCAGCGGCCAGTTTCCTGCTGGAGTACGGATCTGCTTTGGTGGACGTGGCAACGATGGGCGTCAACGCTCTTTCGAGTCTGGTGGAGTGGTTTGACAATCTCTTTAACGCCCAGCAGAAGGCCATGTCTGCGGCGTTTGCCAACATCGACAGCCAGTACAGCCTTGCAGACTATCAGGCCAACGGCCTGGTCAATGCCGGCGGCGTGATCGACTACGCCGCAGCCAAGCGGATGCAGGACGCCGGGACATTCAAGCGGGCCTCCGGTGTGACCCGGCAGGAGGCCCAGCAGCGGGGCTGGAACGTGTCCAGCATATCCGATCTGGCCAAGCGCCGGGGGGTCTCCGGCTCCCACGCGGGCGGGCTGGACTATGTCCCATACGACGGCTACATTGCGGAGCTGCATCAGGGCGAGGCGGTTCTGACCTCTGGCGAGGCGAATTTTCTGCGGGGCGCCATGGCATCCAGCCGGGTGCTGGGGGGCGGCCGCAGAAGCGCCGGCGCAGCCGCCACAGGCAGCGGCAGCAGCGGCGGCACACCGAAGGTCTACGACCTGACCATTCCGGTGGAGCTGACCATTGACGGCGCTACCTTCGCCCGCAAGGAGTACAAGTACCGCATCGCCGAGGACAACCGCCGGGGCACGCCGCTTTCCGGCAAGGGGGTGCGCTGATGGAACGTCTCCCCTACATTGTAGACGGTACTGATTTCACCGCCTACGTCAACCGCTGGCAGTACAGCGTGGGCTTCGACTTCAGGGAGGGCAGCAACGGCGGGCTGATGCTGGACGGCTCCATCTATCGTGATCTGCTGGCCATCAAGGCCCGCGTCTCCGTGACGGTCAACGACCAGCGGGGGCCGGAGCTGTCGGCGCTGCTGGCGGCGGTGCTCAAAAACGAGGTGCAGCTCACCTATTTTGACCCCAAGGCCAACGCAGAGCGCACCGGGACGTTCAAGCCCACGGTGGAGGAGGTCAGCCTCCCGCCGGTTCCCGGCTCCGCCCGCTGGGGTAAGGGCTTCCGCATCACCATGGAGGAGAAATGATATGCCATTGAATGAAATCCGCTACAAGGGCGCGGCCTACGCCGTGGACGGCGATATCTGGACGTCCTCCGGCTCATGGTATGAGACGAAATCCCTCAAGTGCGACAGTCTGGAAGCCAACAGCTTCGAGGTCACGGTGTCCGATTCAGACCGCGCCATTACCAGCTTCCGCAAAAACGACAAGGTAGAATATTTTCGGGACGGCAGGCGCATGGGCATTTTCTACCTTCAGACAGTGGAGCGGGTCGGACCGAACAGCTATCACCTGTCCGGCCTCAGCGCCGTGGGACTGCTGATGACCCGGCAGCACAATGGCGGCATCTATACAGGCCAGACCGCCGGAGAGGTGATCCGGGACATCTGCGGAGATATTCCGGTGAAGGTGGAAAGCGTGTATGAGAGCCGAAAGCTCTACGGCTGGCTGCCCTATGTGCAGCCCTCCCAGTCCAGCGCCCGCGACAATCTGGCAGAGGTGCTGTTTGCCATCGGCGCATGGCTGGGCGTGGACAACGACGGCGTGCTGCGGGTGGAGAAGCTGTGGGACGGGACGGCCAGCGCCATCGGGCCGGGGCTGATCCACGCGGAGGGCTGCTCCGTGCAGTATACCGACGCTGTCAGCGCCGTGGAGATCACGGAGCACCAGTGGGTGCCGAGCAGCGACGCCGTGACGCTCTTTGAGGGGACTACAGAGCAGGGGGCGCTGATCGTGTTTGACGACCCGGCCCACGACCTCACGGCAGACGGCTTCACCATTCTGGAGAGCGGGGCCAACTACGCGGTGGTCTCCGCCGGTTCCGGCACCCTCACCGGGCAGGGCTACACCCACATTACCCGCATCATCCGCAAGACGGTAGCAGAGGACGCGGAGGAAAACGTGGTGGCCATCACGGACGCGCATCTGGTGTCCCTCACCAACAGCATAGACGTGGCCAACCGCACCGCCGACTACTACCGGCACCGGGAGACTATTCAGGTGGACATCAACCCTCTGTCCGGCCCGCCGGGGAACGTGATGCAGATCTACCACCCATGGGACAAGGTGATGGTTTCTGCCTGCATCGCAGAGCGGGAGACCACCATTTCCGGCTTGCTGAAATCCGGCATTCAGGCGCTGGTGGGCTTTACGCCGCCCCAGCCGGATGCGTCGGAGTATTTTGATGAACGAGTTGTACTCACCGGCTCTGGAACGTGGACGCCGCCGGAAGGGGCATCCGAAATTCGAGCCGTGCTTATTGGCGGCGGCAGTGATGGCGGCGCCGGGCAAGATGGCACAAAAACAAGAGCTGTCTTGCCGGATGACGAAGACTATACAAGCAAGCAGTATAAGATTACACAGAACACTACCACCACAGACACATCTCAGTCCAGCATTACAAGCACGCCTAAGACAAGCGGCGGCGCTGGCGGCAATGCCGGTCCGGGCGGTAAAATCCTCAGTGTTAATATTAGTATTCAGCCGGGGCAGGAATTTGAATATAGTGCGGGAGAAGCCAATGGCGGTGAATCTACGTTTGGAAATTTTTCGAGTGCTTCCGGTGAACGATCTTCTTCCGGATACTTTGATCCGACCACCCGCGAATATTTTGGAAAGTCTGGCATAGCCGGAACAAGCGGTGGCGATGGTGGCACTCCGGGAGCTTCGGGCGGTTCATCTTCCGGCTCTGCTGGCGGAGACGGGATTTCTGGAAGTACAATAAAAAATACCAAAACGGCTACATCTGGGCAGAGATCAGCTGAAGGGACTTTCACGCTTAACTTTGGCGGAGCCGGCGGAGGCGGCGCTGGTGGAAATTCCGGAAGCGTATTAGGTACCCCCGGATCGAATGCCACTTCTCCGTCTATATATCCAAACCTTTCTGTTACTACTTTAAGTGGAGGACCCACATCTGACTATGGCGCGGATGTCCATTCCGTGAGTTGGGGCCGTCCACCTGAAGCTGGTGCAGGTGGGAATGGCGCTAATGGAAATGACGGTCAGAATTATGGAGACGGCGGCGATGGCGGAGGCGGCGGAGGTGGCGTTGGTGCATGGTCGTCTGCATCATTCAGCGCGTCGATTACCTCCACTTTTCCGTTCTCTTCGCTTCCTTACACAGCAAATGTTTATGTCAAGACGTATGCTGAGTACAGATATGGTACAGCAGATGCTGGAACTGGAGGAACAGGCGGAAAAGGCAAACCGGGCTGCATCATTCTTTACTATCGCAGGCCAAAAAAAATTAGCCCCGGCCCGCTGGTGACGTCCGGTCAGAAGTGGCTGCTGGACAGTCTGGGCCGCAGAATCATCGTATAAGGAGGCAGTTATGGCAACTTTAGAGGAGCGCGTAGCGGCGCTGGAAACTCAGCTGGCCGCCCTGACCGCCCCGCCTACGGACTACTACACCATGGCGGAGACCGGCGAGACGGTGGACGCTGCCGTGCAGGCGGTGAAGAACGGGAATTTTGTGGTTCCATCCTCCACGGCGGGAAGCACGAAGAAATTCAAGCTGACGGTGGACGATACCGGCACCATCAGCGCCACGGAGGTCACTGCCACCGGCTGAAGCCGGGCGGCAATCCCTTAATCTGCAACATTAAGGAGGCAACATGACGGAGACAATCGTATGCGCCCTCATCACAGGGGGGCTGACGCTGATGGGCGTGCTCATCGCCAACAGCAAAACGCAGGCGGTGACAGAGGCCAAGCTGGACGAGCTGACCCGTGAGGTGCGGGAGCATAACCACTTTGCCCAGCGGATGCCGGTGGTGGAGGAGCAGATCAAGGTCATCAATCACCGGATCGCTGACCTTGAGGATCTGAACAAAATTGAGGAGGTAAAAAACTGTGGAAAATCTGAAAAAGCGGGTGGCTAATCTGCTGGCTGTCAAAAGTCTGGTAACGCTGACCCTCACCGTTGTATTTGCGGTGCTGAGCTGCATGGGGCAGGTCACCACTGAGCAGTTCCTGACCATCTTTACGGTGGTCATCGGCTTCTACTTCGGCACCCAGAGGGTTGCCGAGGACGGGAAGTGATCTCATGAGGACGGTATATGCGCAGGCGTGTATACGCTTTCCGCTGGGCAAGCAGGGGGAAAATGAGGCGGTGCGGGTCGTGTGGCCGGGAATCGTGGAAAAATTCCGTAAGCTGTACGGCAGCGGGGCCTTTACCCTGACCGCCAAGCGCTGCGGGGATGCGGAGGCGTACCCCGTGGCTGTCTCCACAGAGGGCGGGGACGTGGTGTGGCTGGTGCGGGCCGCCGATGTGGCCAGCCCCGGCAGCGGCAGCTGTGAGCTGACCTACACCGTGGACGGCGCGGTGGCCAAGTCCCAGACGTGGAGTACCTATGTTGCCGCGTCCATTAGCGGCGACGCCCCCGGCGAGCCGCCGGAGGAGCCTGCCAAGGCGTGGTTTACCGCCATACAGGCGCAGATTGGCAATCTGGACGACCTGACCACCAAGGCCAAAGCAAACCTTGTGGCGGCTATCAACGAGGCGGCAAAAACCGGCTCCGGCGGCGCTGGCAGCATCTCTATGCGGACAGCGGACGGGTACATCCAGTACAGCACGGACGGCGGCGAAACGTGGGAGAACCTCATCGCCGTGGCGGATCTCAAGGGTGCCCCCGGCCCCCAGGGCGAGCCGGGAACGCCGGGCAAAGACGGCGCTGACGGTGCCCCCGGTAAAGACGGCACAGATGGGGTCAACGGCATCACCCCTACCATCGGAGACAACGGCAACTGGTATCTGGGCAATACGGATACCGGAAAGCCCTCCCGCGGGCCTGCGGGGGAGGACGGCGCTCCGGGCAAGGATGGTGCGGGGATGGACATCACCGGAGCCACCGTCGGGCAGATTGCCAAAATTTCCGCCGTGGATGAGAACGGCAAGCCCACCGCGTGGGAGCCGGTGGACATGCCGTCGGGCTTACCGACTGTAACAGAGGCCGACAACGGCAAATTCCTGCGTGTAGTAGATGGTGCGTGGGCGGCGGCGACCGTGCCGAGTGCAGGAGGTGTATCGTTTTGAGTGAGTATATAACAGATAGCGCCGCGCTGACCCACACCGCCGACCGTATCCGCGCCAAGACCGGCGGCACCGACCCTATCACATGGGATGAGGCTAAAGGCTTCGGCGATGCGGTAGATGCGATTAAAGTGGGGAGTTCTGAAGTGACGCATCTGACGTTCACCCCTACAGAGAACTCACAACACATTGAGATTCCTTTTACAGGCACTATTGAAACGGGAATTGTTACCGCATATTGCGCAAATATTCAGGGGGAATCTGACGTATCACGGATAAAACAGTTTTACAGCATGAAGCTTGCGCTCAGCACCGGCTTTGCAGGTAGAATCGATGTAGTAAACGCCGATGGAGCTGCAGACTATTGGACATCGGCGGACGCAACGATGAACGGAACGACAATCAGACTAGCGACCGGCCGTCCGTGTTACTTTGCAGCTGGGGAAACATACGTCATCCAGATAACGGAGGTTGCAATGTGAAATATTATAAAAATGCAGACAATGGATATATCAAGTGCTTAAGCACCGAGGCAGGCCAAATGGAAATTACAGAAGCCGAGTATACGCAAATCCTATCTATATGTAAAAACAAGCCTGCTGACACCGAAGATTACTACTACAGGCTGACCGACACACTTCAGTGGGAAAAGCAGCCGAGGACGCACACCGAGGATGCTGATGACCTCTCCGCCGAGGACGCTCTCGGCATCATCGTAGGAGGCGTAATATGACGGAGCAGCAAGCGCAGAAATACCACGCCATAATCGAGCAGGGCGCACAGACGCTGGACGATGCAGCCGCGGTGACAGTGAAAAGCCTATACCCCGAATGGGCGGCAGGCACGGCATACACCGCCGAAAACGGCAAACCCGTAGGCTATAAAGTCCGGCACTCCGCCAAACTGTGGAAGCTGCGTCAGGAGCACACCAGTCAAACGGGATGGGAGCCGGGCGCAGCCGGCACGGAGAGCCTGTGGGAGGAAATCAACGAAACCCACGACGGCACGAAGTACGACCCGATACCCTACAGCGGCAGCATGGCGCTGGAAAACGGCAAGTACTACACGCAGGACGGCGTGACGTATCTGTGCAACCGGGATACCGGAAACCCGGTGTATCATCCGCTGAGCGCACTGGTGGGGCTGTATGTGGAGGCAGTTTCGGAGTGACCATCGCTGCAGGCGCAGCGTAAAATTATGTGAAAGGGAGTAATCGTATGAGCATGACTGAAATTCTCAACAAGTACACCGCAGGCCAGACCACGTTGGAGGAGACCAACGCCGCACTGGCGGAGATGGGTGCTGACATCCATCTGGAACCCGGCAAAAATGAGCTGACCGCCGAGGAAACCGCAGCGGCCAAGGCAGAGACTGCCGCCAACGCCAACGGCTTCGGCCTGCTGGATACCGGCACCGGCACGCTGGACAAGGTGGAGGTCAGGGACGGTCATCTGGTGGGCTGCGACTGCGGCGAGATGTACGCCCTGTGCATGATCGCCGGAAAGGTTTTCCCTGTCAAGGGAGCGGCGCTGACCGAGGCAGAGTGATGACCGGCGCACTGAATGCAAAGACCCGCCGGGCGGTGCTTCAGATTGCGGAGTGGCAGGAGGGCGTCGTGGAGATGCCCTCCAACTCCAATAAGGTCAAGTACAACACGGCGTACTATGGCCGGGAGGTCTCCGGCCGCGCGTATCCGTGGTGCATGGCGTTTGTGTGGTGGGTGTTCCGAGAGGCCGGGTTCAGCTTGTACAAAACCGCCAGCTGCACGGCGTTTGTCAGCCGCTATCGGGTGTACGCGCCCCGGCAGATCGTCACCAGCGGCTTTCGGCCGGGGGACATCGTATTTTTCGATTTCTCCGGCAGCCGCAAAAAGACAGAACACGTGGGGATCGTGGCGGGCGTTGTCGGCAGCACGATCCTCACCATTGAGGGCAACACCGGCGCCGGCAGCGACACCAACGGCGGGGCCGTCATGAAGCGCCGCCGGAATGTGGGGCTGATTACCGTAGGCGTCAGGCCGGGATATTCTGACTGAAAAAGGAGGACAGATGATGGCAACATCCACGCGGGCAATCCGCGCTCTGCAAGTCTGGAATGGACATGAACACTCGACACAGGGAGATTCGGGCGCTGCTGTCATCGATGGCACCCATGAGAGCGGAGCAGGCCGTCCGGCTGGTAGG
>ERZ1034878.472-NODE-472-length-18696-cov-10.129553_pt1 | contig 18696 bp, 20 predicted proteins | sample MGYA00520593_ERZ1034878 | MGnify/ENA primary metagenome ERZ1034878 (study PRJEB33766, sample SAMN09781724) | gut metagenome | biome: gut microbiome | host: Homo sapiens | place: Madagascar | study: EMG produced TPA metagenomics assembly of the PRJNA485056 data...
AAATAAATTTTATTTGTTTCAAGCATTTTTGATTTCAATTTATCTAACAAAAGGATTAAAGTATCAACTTCCTCTTTTGAAAAGGTTTTCAAGGTATGTTTTGCGATTTCTCTATACTTGCAATCTGTATTTTTATATAATTTCAACCCATAATCAGTCAAAACAGTATGTTTTACGTTGATATTATTTTTCTTACTCAAAACTCTTTTAATATAACCTTTTTTTGCCATTTCATTCAAGATTTTACCAACGTGAGCTTTCCCTTTATAAACAAGTTTCGAAATATCACTTTGTGACAAATCGGGATTTTCTAAAATATGTGAAAGAATTTTAAACTCGTCAATTTCAAGCATTTCCTCATGCCCTGTAATATAGCTTTTGTAGTAATTCCTTGCCATTAATTCAGAAACTCTTGCCGTATCACCGAGTCGATAAAAGACATTCCCAACATACGTCATTTCTTCGATTTGTCTATCTTCCATACTATTAAACCTCTTATCGACTATTTTACAATAAATACTGTTTTTTGCAAAAATCAACCAAAAATTTGATGATTTTTTCATTTCAAAATACTAGAATAAAATCGTTGTAGAAATATGAGGATTTTATTATGAAATGGATTATTATTTTATTACTTATCGCAGCTGGAGTTTGGGCTTATTTTAACGTTGATTTTACAGGTGCAAAAAACAATGCACAAGACGGTGCTATGAACGCTATCAAAAACGAAAAAACAATTAATAAATTTTTTGAAGCAGACAGACAGAACAAACAAGAAACACAAGATACAATAAATAATAATTTCTAACTTGTGCTTACTTGCGAAAATATAAATATTTTTCAAAAAAAAATAAGACCGGCTATATAACCGGTCTTAATTCCTATCCTAAAAAAATTTCCTATTCTTTTCCTATTGTTTTTTGCTTTCCGCAAATTTCCTATTGATTTTCCAACAACTTGTTTTGAGCCTTCGGTTTACGCAATAAAATTAGTTCCAAACCTGCTCGCTCCATGGAAAAATGATTGTTTCATCATATCCACCAATGTCTTTTTGATAATGTGTTTTTTATGTAAGTCTATTGAATTAACAGCCTCTGCTGTTTCTTTATATGCATCTGTTACTGTATTTGAAAATAAAAACATAGTTGCCATTGTCTTTAAGACCTCTCTTTTTCTTTATTTAGCTCTCACTCTTATATAAAAAATTTTTGCAAAAAATTATTGACTTTTTATATACGTTTTATAGAAACTTTGTTACATATCTTTACAAAGTATAAAGTTTTTAGTTGAAATTGCCGTTAATAAAGGCAAGTATCAGAAAGGAGAAAAATAATGGCAGATTCAATGAGTATCGGTAGTTCAACCTCAGGAGTTGATTACACTAAGTGGAAAAAACTTACACCTGAAGAAATTATAAAAGAACAAAGCAATGGAGAAGATATTCCATCAGAGATTGTCGCTTGGGCAGAACAAGTCGCTGCATTTGCGCAAATTCCGGACGATGTAACTTATGAGGAAGTTCATGGTGATGTTGGGCTTGATGCACTCGAAAGGTTGGGAATTTCACCAGAAGAGGAAGCTCCTTTGACCGAAAATGCGGAACAACCGGTAGAAACTGAAGAGCCCGATGCTGTTCAAGATCCGGCAAGAGCCTCTGAAGCTCCTCCAGAAGAAGATAATCCGTTTGCCAAACCTGTTCCAGGGCAAGCAGATGCTAAAAAACCGGCTCCAAAAGCAGAAGACAAGGACAAAGACGTATTCACTCTCGCAGACAACTCATTAACCGCAGACTCGGAAGAAATACGCAAACGCAAAGAGCGTAAAGGCCTAGTGTAAAGAAGCTATAGCTGATTTAATATCAGCAGACTTATAAATATAACTACCCGCAACTAAAGAATTTGCACCGTAAGACGTGCAAATTCTTGCTGTTTCAGCATTTATTCCGCCATCAACCTGAATTACAACATTCTCAGGTGAATTTTTCTTAATCACAGGAATTTTTTCTGCACAGTCTTGCATAAATTTTTGCCCGCCAAATCCCGGCTCAACAGTCATTACAAGAACTAAATCCAAATCATTTAAATAAGGTAAAATCAATTCCGGAGAAGTTTTTGGTTTAATAGATAACCCCGCCTTTATTCCAAAAGATTTGATTAAATCAATTGTTGATTTTATATCTGAACCGCATTCATAATGGAACGTCAAAATATCCGCACCGGCTTTTGCAAACGCTTCAACATATTTTTCAGGGTTTTCAATCATCAAATGAACATCAAGCGGAAGTTTTGTAACTTTCTTGATTGACGCCACAACAGGTACACCAATCGTAATATTCGGCACAAAATGACCGTCCATAACATCAACATGAATCCAATCAGCACCATTGTTTTCGACAAGTTTTATGTCACGTTCTAAATTCGCGAAATCCGCAGACAAAATCGATGGAGAAACATAAATCATTCAACGGCTCCCAAGACTTTGCATGCTTCAAATGCAGCGTGTTGTTCAGCCTCTTTTTTAGTCTTTCCAACACCTTTTGCAATAACATGTCTTTGATACGAAACTTCAACCTCAAAAGTCTTGTCATGAGCAGGTCCTGATTCCCCAACAAGTTTATATTCAGGGATTTCCTTAGTTAACCCTTGTGTGTATTCCTGTAAAATAGCTTTGGCATTGAATTTACAGAAATTTTTATCAACATCTTCAATATACGGCATCAAAACCTTTTTTAAAAACGGAATAACTTTTTCAAATTTATTATCCAAATAATACGCACCTAAAACAGCCTCAAATGCACACGCACAAACAGATTCAATATGCGCAAGCCCTTGTTTTGCCTCATGATGAGCCAAAATAATCAAATCACAAAACCCTGTTTTTTCGGCAATCTTAGATAAAGTATTATCAGAAACCACGATAGAGCGAATTTTCGACAAGTCACCTTCCGTATAATCCGGATATTTTTTATATAAAATATCTGATGTTGCCAATTTCAAAACAGCATCACCAAGAAATTCAAGGCGTTCATAGTTTTCGACATAAGGTAAATCCTTTTCCTTCGTATAAGAAGGGTGCGTCAGCGCGCATCTGAATAAATCAATATTATCAATATTTATGCCAAAAATTTCTTCCAACTTATCTTTCATTTAAAACAAACCTTTTATAAAATTAGCGATATCATGTGAAAACACAAAGTATTTACAAAAATAATACATTACGGGAATTGTGAAAATAAAACTGTCAGTTCTATCCAAAAATCCACCATGCCCCGGAAGAGAATTACCTGAATCCTTTACCCCCGCATCACGCTTCAACAAAGATTCACACAAGTCACCAATTTGAGCAAACACCGTACACAAAAGCCCTGCAACAATTGGGGTATACCATTTAATCTCAAGCATATAGACTTTTGCAATAAACAAACCTACTATACAAGCACCGACTACAGCGCAAATTGCACCACCGACAGAACCTTCAATAGTCTTATTTGGGCTTACAACGGGTGCAAGTTTATGCTTGCCAAATTTTGTCCCGGCATAATAACAACCGACATCAGTCAAAAGGATTGAAGTAAACATCATTACAACAAAGCCTAATCCGTCATTGAATTGTACAGAGTGCATATCTCTTAATAATTGCAAATGTAGAGGGAAATATCCACAATAAACAAAACCTAAAATAGTTGTTGCGACATTGGCAATATAAGGTTGTCTGCCTCTAAACAGCACCCACATAAACGCCATAAACGTACAAAGAATAAGAGCAGACGCAACATATTCAACCCTATCGAAATATGTAATTATCGCAAGCATAGCTTCTGCGACAAGAATGATTTTAAGGCTTGGATAAAAACCTTTGTGCTCTAGGATTTTCACATACTCTTTTGATGCGAAAAATATAATAACCGACAACAGCAAAAGCAAAGGAATTCCGCCGAGCATAATACAGCCCATTGCAATTGTTCCCATTATAAATCCTGTTAGCATTCTTGTTGCGTTTTTATTCAAGCCTTTTGTCTCATTCATTATACTGTCATAACCTCTTTTTCTTTGTCTGTAACAGCTTTATCAATAATTCCGGTGTATTTGTCCGTTAGTTTTTGAATTTTATCCTGATTGTCTTTTACCATATCTTCAGGAAGATTTTCACTTTTTTCGATTTTTTTCAATTCGTCAGTCATATCACGACGAATATTTCTAACAGCAACTTTTGCTTCTTCACCGATTTTTTTAACGTCTTTTGCTGTTTCACGTCTTCTTTCTTCTGTTAAAGGAGGGAACGGAAGACGGATACAAATACCGTCACTGTTTGGTGTAATTCCGATTTCTGCCTTGATAATAGCTTTTTCTATTTCTTTCAAAATAGTTTTGTCATAAGGTGTGATAACAAGAGTTGTACCGTCTTGAACAGTAACCTGCGACATTTGTCTTAGCGGAGTTGGAGCTCCATAATAGTCAACCAAAACTTTGTCCAAAATCATCGGATTAGCTCTGCCTGAACGGATAGACCCAAATTCTTTGTGAAGCTGCGCGATAGATTTTTCCATCTTTTCTTCACCGAACAAAAATAGTTCTTCAAGTTCCATTTTTACCTCTTTCTTTATGTTTCAATTTTACAATTACTAATTTATATAAGTTCCGATTTCTTTACCGTTTAAGATATCTGTAATACCGTCTTTTGCATCAAAATCAAATACAACAATCGGAATATTGTTTTGTTTACACAACGCACAAGCTGACGTATCCATAACTTTCAAGCCATTGATAATAATGTCGTCATAAGTTATTTTTTCTAACTTTTTGGCATTCGGATTTGTTTTTGGATCATCTGTATAAACTCCATCAACTCCGTTTTTAGCCATAAGCATAGCTTCTGCATTAATTTCAGATGCTCTCAAAGCTGCAGCCGTATCTGTCGTAAAGAACGGATTACCTGTTCCTGCTGCAAAAATAACAACTCTACCTTTTTCCAAATGTCTGATTGCACGATATCTGATATACGGTTCCGCAATTTGATTCATAGCAATTGCACTTTGAATCCTGCAAGGAATGTTCATTTGATTTAATGTACTTTGGAGAGCAACCGCGTTCATTACAGTTGCAAGCATTCCAACATAATCACCAGATGCTTGATCCATGCCAAGTTTTGCACTATTTCTCATGCCTCTAAAAATGTTTCCGCCACCAACAACGACAGCGACTTCTGCTCCAAGCTTGCGAGCTTTTTCAATCTCTTCCGCAATCATTCTAACTGGTTTTTGGTCAATCCCAAACTGCTGATCTCCCAAAAGTGCCTCTCCGCTTATTTTTAATAAAATTCTCTTATATTTCATTGGATACCTCTTTTTCAAAATCCTACCGCAAAACAAGGATATTGTAAAGCTGTTTACAAAGAAATATCTATAAATAAACGGTTAATATTGCTTGAAAATTACGGAGTCAAATCGCCACGATAGCGAAATGAACAATAACTTGTTAGTGAAACAAACAGCAAAACAGTCATTGTTTGAGCGGGAAAGTTATACGATAAGCTGGATTGTTTACGAGTGTGGAACCACATTCGCGTTAAACGTGACTCAGTGTTCTAATAAAAGTCCTACATACCGCCTGAGTTTTCTGGGAACAGCTCCGCACTCCGCTCATGTGGCGCGAGTTTGACTGTTTTAAGTTGAGCTTACAAGTTATTAGTGAATGAAGCGTGTGGCTGGTTTTGTGGAACTTTTTACACAAAAAGTTCCCGCCGTCCGCGCAGGACATCGCATGTTAAGTTTTATTAACACCATAAAACTTCCTGATATCAATACTTTCCGAAACTAATATATATTTTTTGTATAAAAAATAGCACTTTTTTAAATCAAATTGTTTTTATTAAAATATAGCGAACTGTTAATAGATAAAGAAAAGGAGAATATATGGCACGAGTACTAATTTCAATGCCCGAAGAATTTTTACAAAGAATTGATCAAGTTGCAGATGGAGAAAACAGATCTCGCAGTGAGCTAATCCGAGAAGCTCTCAGAACGTACATTTACAAGCAAAAAGTTCGGCAATCAACAACTTCCGCTAAAAATGCAGAATTGCTTGAAGCTTTGTTAGAGTAAGACCACGAAAGTGGTCTTTTTCTTTAGTGAGAAGTGAAAAGTGAAAAGACTTTTACAGATGCTATCGCATCAAAATTTATTTTTTAAACAAAGTGAATGAAATGGACTTTTCACGTTTCACTTCTCACTAAATGTAAACTTTCCTTCACAAACTCGCAAAATTTTTCTTGCTGTTTTTTTATAAATAGTGTATTATTAAATCCAGAGGTAAGTGTGTATGAAAAAATATATTCGCCCACAAAAAGGCAATTTGCATAAGATTAAAGTTAGTGATATCAATTTTCCGCTTCCGGAACTTAAAGTTCATAAGGAATCAAAAGCCGTTACGCTTGGGAAATGGTTTATCAAATGGATTGAAAATGACGAAAACGTAAAACCAAACTACTTGTTGCCGTCAAAACCTGAACTTGCTTACATGCTCGGGGTCAGCATCGGAACTGTTCAAAACGCAATCAGATATATTGAAGATCTCGGTTATGTTGAAGCCAAACAATGTATGGGGACACTTATTAAGGACAGAAACGGTGAAGATGTAGAAGTTCGAAAGAAAACTGCAAAACGAGAAGTTGCTGTTAATTCAATAAAACAATATATTATTGACAACAAACTTCAAGTAGGTTCTATCCTTCCGGCATCAAGAAATCTTGCAGATACTCTAGGATATTCAGACAACACAACAAGACTTGCTCTTGAACAACTTGGCGTTGATGGAGTTCTTAAACATAAATTTAAATATTCACACGAAAGCGGTTGGCATGTTATGACTCTTGATTTTAAGCTAGATAATTCGATTTCTGCGGACCAAACTCTTGTAAAAAAAGTTGAAGAAGATTTAAAAAATTATATTACTCAGAACCTAAAAGTTGGCGACCGAATTCCGGCACACGGCGAGTTGTCAAAACTCTTCTGCGCAAGTGGAAAAACTGTTCATGATGCGCTTCAAAATCTTATTGACGAAAGAATTTTGTTGCCACGTAGAGGCCGCTATGGCACAACTGTAATAAGAATGCCAAACGACTATTCTATGAACGAAAAGAAGGAAACATCGATTTTTGCCCCGGCTCCTGACACTGCGTTCTACTACTACGAAAGAACACAAAACCATATCAAAAAGCTTATAGCAGAAAACTATGCAATCGGTTCAAAACTTCCATCAATTCACGAGTTTGCCAAACAGCTTGACTTGAGTCCAAACACTATCCGGAAAGCGTTCAATAACCTCGCAAAAGAAGGTTACTTGGCGTTTTCAAGAGGACGTTACGGCGGAACTTTTGTGATTGATATTCCGGAAACCGAAGAACAAGCGTTCAAATGGCTTGCCGTAAATCCAAAATACGCAGAAGTTTTGGATAATTAATAAGGATAGGTAATCTTCCACCCATCTTGCATGATTTTGGCTGCACAATATTGCCCATCTCTTTGGCAAACATTACTTACCGTATTGACAGGTTGTTGATAGCCGGAAGGTAAGATGCCTTTCCCTGGAACTCGATGGAACAGAAAAACATCTTTACCAATGATATTTGGAGATTTACCACCATTTATATCTATATATACTATACTTTGCGGAATAATAACACCAGCTCCACCCGCTATTATAAACCAGTAAAAAACTCCATCAGGCATATAAAATGCAAAACGATCTCTCTTTAAGCTATTTGAATCCATTGATGTTTGGATATAAGCACCATTTAAAAATTTGTAAGGGGAATTACTTTTGTAAACCTTTCCCTCGCTCCAGTGGGGAGAACGAATTTGCGGACGGACGAAGTGCAACGAGTCCGGATAGCGAGCAGATGGAGCAAACTGCAACAACATCGGTGCCTACTTCAAACATTGGTATAATGTTCTTACGTGCGTGGCACCGCTTCCTAGCTGCTTAGCTGGTTCCATACATTTTTCAACATAAAAAAGAGGACGAGACAATTATATCCCGTCCTCTTTCTCTTTTATCAATCATTATTATTCTTCACGAACTAATTTACTTAGCATAGGCATAATTTTATTCCATAGTGATTTTGGTTTAACATACCCAGATTCAACTGCACCAGAAGATGCAAGACAAGCTCTATCGTGAATTGTTTTTGGATAGTTTTGTACCAATGCACTAACAAATTTATTATATTCTGCTGCTGTTTTAGGATTTTTATGTGCTCTTTTTTCTATTTCAGATAAATAAGCTTTATGAGAATCAATTCCTACAGTTCTTGCCTGAGAAAATAATGATGTCAATGCTGCACCCTGAGTTCCTTCTTTATTAGCTAATTTTAAGAAGTCTCCGACTGCTCTATCAGCATAATTTGAGCCATTTTTTACAGCTCTTGCCATCATGTTTGCACTATAATCTAATCCAGTAAATCGCATTATACACTTCATATTTATATTTCCTTTCATTTTTCGCTGTGGTTATAAAAACCATAAATTTATTATTTTTCTATTATGTAAATAAATATTAACAAAAATCATTATTGCAAGTACACGTCTTCCAAAAGCTTGATTTCAAACTCAGAACCTGCAGGAATTGAAATTCTTGAACCCTTAGCCCAAATCGCAAAAATCGGCGATCCAACAAAATTCACAGCATACACTGCCATGCCGGCAATTGTAGGAATTGGCGATATTATTATTCCAACAGGATTATCCGCAAGTTTCGCAGATGTCCTACGAGTTTTTTTGTAGAAATTCTCACCTTTATCAACCTGTCTTGAAACACCTTTTATATAGCCTCGTTTCCCTTTGATATTATTAAAGAAAACTTTTTTTAAATTAGCTTTCGTAATTTTCGCATGAATACTTTTTGTAGAACCATTAACAACCATTCCATCAACTAACAAAACAATAAGTCCACCATTTCCACTGTATTGTGGAAGATGAGAATTCTCAACAACACCGTTAAATCGCGTTCCCTCATTTATGGTTATATATCTTTGTGTAACAGGTTTTATTGAAGTAAACGAAACTCTCGTGCCTTCTCTTTGATAATCTGAAATTACACAATTAGATCGAACTCTAAACTTCGTTCCTTTTTTTATCCTAATTGCCGTTGATTTATCATATTTATAATCATTTTCCATTTTTTTAATGACTAATTGGGGCTTTGAAGGCTGAGAAATCGGCTGACTTTTAGGTACTGACGGAGTAGAACCGTTTTTATTTCCGGCAGTATTCGTTGTTTTAGAAGTCGATGATTGAAATTGATTTGGAGAAGTTCTCGGAAGAGTAGGCAAATTCTGTTCCAACGCTGATGGGTTATAATTTCGACGAATTTCTTCATCTACAGATGTATCTAGTTCAAATGCAAAACAACAAGAAGTGAAAAGTATCATCGTCATAAATAATGATAAAAACTTTTTCACAATTCTACTTTCCACTTCTTACCTTCCATTACTTCATTTATGCTATTTCAACAAGTCATTAATTGCCTTAGCAGCTTTTTTACCTGCACCCATCGCATTAATAGCGTTAGACTCGCCAACAGGAGCAACGTCACCGCCGGCATAAACTGTCGGAATATTGGTACATCTTGTTTCTCCGTCAACAACAATATAACCACGTTTATCAGTTATAATATCCAAGCCTTCCGCCTCTGCTGAGCGTTGGATAATCGGATTTGGACCTGTTCCAAGAGCAACAATTACTGTATCTAAGTCCATAATTTCAGTTTTTCCGGTAGAAACAGGACGACGTCTACCTGATTCATCAGGTTCACCTAATTCCATAACCTCTAATTCTACACCTTTTACATAGCCATCTTCCCCTAATATTTCTTTTGGAGAATATAAGAATTTAAACACAACGCCTTCTTCTTTTGCGTGTCTAATTTCTTCTAAACGAGCAGGAAGTTCCTTTTCTGTACGACGATAAATAATATAAACTTCTTCAAAGCCAACTCTAACAGCTGTTCTAGCCGCGTCCATAGCAACGTTTCCACCGCCAAAAATAGCAGCTTTTTTACCTACTCGTAAAGGTGTGATACTATCAGGCTGACCGGCATGCATCAAATTTACACGAGTCAAAAATTCATTTGCAGAGAAAACTCCGTTTAAATTTTCGCCAGCAACGTGTAACATTTTTGGCAAACCTGCACCTGAGCAGATGAAAATTGCATCAAAACCATCTTCTTTCAACTGTTCCAAGGTAATTGATTTTCCAACAACAACGTTTTTGTGAAAAATAACTCCCATTTTTTCAAGGTTGTTAATTTCTTTATCAAGAATTGTACGAGGAAGTCTGAAAGGCGGAATTCCGTAACGCAAAACACCACCAAGTTCATGCAGTGCTTCAAAAACTTCGACATCATGACCGGCTTTTCTCAAATCACAAGCAGCAGTCATGCCGGCACAACCTGAGCCGATTACTGCAACTTTTTTCCCTGACGGTTTGATTTCCGGAAGTTCCGCATTTGTATTGTCGCCAACATACCTTTCTAATGCACCGATTGCAACTGCTTCACCCTTAATTCCGAGAATACATTGACCTTCACACTGCCTTTCTTGCGGACAAACGCGGCCACAAACCGACGGTAACATACTTGTTTGACGAATAACTTCGCCCGCTTTTTCTAAATCATCATCTTTTAGAGCCTGAATAAAGTCAGGGATCTGAATATTCACAGGGCACCCCTGTACACATCTTGGATTTTTACAATGCAAACATCTTGATGCTTCTAATTTCACCTGTTCCGGAGTCAAATTGCTTTCAACCGGTTCAAAATTATGACGTCTTTGATTTTTATCTTGTTCTTTAACATGTTGTCTTTCAATCTTGTTCATATTCATTCTCCCTCTTTGACTACATTTTACTAAAAATAGAATTTATGTACAAGTTTTTAAAATATATTCAAAAAACGCATTATAACATCTAAATAGGTTTTCATTGTCAAATTAGTAAATAACTTCTTATGTTGCACACTTATCGTTCCATCGCCTTAGATCTTATCGCCATCTCACAAATATTCAACCCTACTTGATATCTACAACACTAACACCATCTCCGCCCTCAGAATCTTCTCCCGGACGATATTTTGCAACGTAAGGAGAAGTTGACAAAAAATCTCTGACAGCTGACTTCAAAGCTCCGGTTCCATGTCCATGGATTACAGTCACGCAAGCAAGATTTGCCAAACTTGCTTTATCTAAATAAAACTCCAAGCTGTCAAGTGCATCTTCAACCTTATAACCTCGAAGATCAAGAGTGCTTGAAACACTCGCTTTTCGAAGCTCAAACTTGTTCAAAGAACTTGGTCGATAAACGTTTTCCTTTCGTTCATAGGACGCATCATAAGGTGCAAGTTTTTCTTTCTTAATTTTTGTTTTAAAATTCCCCATTTGAACAAGCACGTTTTCATTTTTGTCAGGCAACGAAAGCAATATTACAGGCTGATTCATCTCTTTTAACAAAAGTTTTTCACCTGTCTTAACATTTGTCCAATCGATTTCTTCATACTGCTGTTTTTCATCATACTCAGAAAGTTTTCCCCTGAATTTCTGTTCTGTTTGTGCCAATCTCGCATACGAACGACGTGCAATTTTTTCCGATTTTTCACGCCTCAATTCATCCAAAATATTTTTAATTTCAGCTTTTACCTCTAATAATTCTCTATCAAATTTGTCCTTGATAATTTTTACGGTTTTCTTTTTATCTTTTTTAATCTGTGCCAAAGAATCTTCATATTCTGATTTAAGACTTTCAGAAGTTTCTTTCAATTCTTCTGCTTCTTCAAGATTTTGAGCAAGTTTTGCCTGAGTTTCCTGCAATTTTTCAACAACAAGAATTGACGGGTCTTTTGTCGAAACAACAATTTCTTTCGCTTTTTCCGTAAGCTCTTTATCAAGCCCCAAATTCGTCGCAATCGCAATGGCATTACTAAGCCCCGGAATTCCGATAAGCAACTTATAAGTTGGTTTTAAAGTGGTTGTATTAAATTCAACAGACGCATTTTTAAAATATGGATTTGAATATTCAAGAGCTTTTAATTCTCCATAGTGCGTAGTAATCGTTGACATCACATCTTTTTGAGCAAGTTTTTCCAAAATAACTTGTGCCAAAACTGCCCCCTCAACAGGATCTGTACCTGCACAAATCTCATCAAGCAAAACAAAAGATTTTTCATTACTTTGATTTAAAATTTCAATAATATTTGTCATGTGCGATGAAAAAGTAGAAAGATTTTGCAAAATACTTTGATCGTCGCCAATATCAGCAAAAACACTCTCAAACGGGTAAACCTTCGCCATAGTACAAGGCAAAAACATGCCGGCTTTTGCCATCAAAATAAATAGTCCGATAGTTTTAATTGTTACAGTTTTTCCGCCGGTATTTGAACCTGTAATTATAATTGACTTGAAATCCTTACCGATTTCAAAATTATTAGTAACTACATTTTCAACATTCCCAATCAAAAGAGGGTGCTTCATGTTTTCAAATTCAAGTAATTTATGCGTCACAATATCAGGCTCAATTGCGCGAATTTTAACAGCATAACGAGCTTTCGCAAAATGATAGTCAATTTTTGCCAAAATATTTTCAGACAAAACAAGTTCATTAATTTCATCTTTAACAAGCGAGGTTAAACCGGCAAGAATTTTCACCATTTCCGAATGAATATTAGCTTTAATTTCTCGAATTTTATTATTTAACGGAACAATTTGTGCAGGCTCAATATAAAACGTTTTATTTGTTGCCGAAACATCGTGAACAATCCCCGGAACCTTGCTTTTAGATGACGCCATTACCTGAAACACAATTCTATCATCACGAGTCGTGTAAATATTTTCCTGTAAATGTTTTGAGAACTCTGTGGAATTCAACAAAGAATTTACAGTCGTTTTTAAATTCTTTTCGTTATCTCGAAGTGCAGCAAAAAGCCCCTTCAATTCAGACGTTGCATCTTGTCGAATATTCAAATTTTCATCAAAAGTTGAAAAAATCTTATCTTCCAACATCTTATCAACAAGAAGATTTTGAACTAAATTTCTAATATTTGACGACTCTTCTAAGTTATCAAACAAAAACTTTTTAACAAGTCTTGAAGTTCTGAGAGTCTTAGCTACATCAATCAACTCATCTTCTGCCAAATAACTCACGCCCATATTCTTTTTTATTGCCTCAATATCCGCTAAAAACTCAATCGGAATATCATTGGGCATATCCAAAATCTGTTTTGCCTCACGAGTACATTGTAATTCGTTTTTAATTTTTACGATATCGTCAAATGGCATAATCGCAAGGCAAAGTTCTTTGCTCTGTTTAGTTTTTGCAAAGTTCGACAATTTTTCGGCTATTTTATCAAATTCGAGAGATTTTCGGCTTTTTTCAAGAATATTCATATTTTGATTTTAGCACGAATGACTCAATTTTCTCTCGGATTATTAACAAATATTATTATTTTGCAGGCTTAATCAAGTTTTCAACATCAATAACTGTTTTTAATTTCAACGCAAAAATATCGTCACGACTAAATTTTTGCATTTTTACAGCATCTTTTTCTGTTGTAATTATCAAACCTTCCGGCAATTCTTCTTCAACATAGCTGTGATGATCGTCAAAATCAATTGTTTGCTTAATTTTATAAGCACCTAAAAACGCATAAAACTGTTGTGGTTGCCCGATTGCACAAAGTGCAGTTGCTTCTGTTCCTTGTGCCAATTTTTCACCAGTCTTAATATTATAAACATAATCAGGCTCAGTCTTACAAACAAAAGCTTCAACTTTCATCTTCTTAGCCATAATTTTTGCTAATTTTTCGGCTCTTGAATGATCAACATTTTTACTCACAACAACGAGCTTGTCAATACGAGAAAACGCTTCCATACCTTCTCTTAAAGGTCCTGCCGGAAGAAGTTTTTCGTTGCCAAACCCCATCTTACTGTCCATCAAAACAATATCCAAATCACGATGCAATTTTCGGTGCTGAAACCCGTCGTCCAAAATAATTTTGGTTACCCCGAATTTTTCTACCGCGTATTTTGCCCCTTCAAAACGATTTTTTGTCGTAATAACAATCGCCCCTTTTGAATTCGTCGCAAGCCAAAACGGTTCATCTCCGGCAAGTTGAGCATTATAAAAAACTTTTTCTCCATCAGAAATCACGTTCACATTTTTATTTGAAAGCTTTCCACCATAACCTCTTGAAACAATCGCAACTTTCTCACCCTGTGCTACAAAATATTTAGCAATCTCTGATACGACAGGAGTTTTACCAACTCCGCCAGTTGTGATATTCCCGACAGAAATCACAAATGCATCAACTTTTTTCGGCTTTAAAATATTTTTGTCATATAAAAGATTTTTTAGCCCACTGCCAATTCCATAAAATATTGCCCCAAACTCCAACAACTTCAACAACAGTCCTTTGGCGTCCTTATTGTAATGAATTTTTGTTATCTCCGTTTTTAAGTTCATATTTTTTCCTTAATTTCTCAATGCGAAACTATTCGCCTAGAACATTAATCTCCAAAGTAAAAATCTTTTATTCAATTTTTCAGAGAATTTTCTCAAATTGCAAGTTGTTTCTCTCGTATCTTCGATAATTGATTGCAATTCAGTTTTCTTATCAGGAGTTAATTTGTTTACAGTATTCAATGTTGTTGAAATATCTGTCATTGCAGTATTAACATTTGCAACAGCTCTGTTGATATCCTTTTTCAACTGATCGTCTTTTGTCATAGAATTTACATAGCCGCTAATTTCATTAACATTATGAGTAATCGCTCTCAAATCTTCTGCCATCTGTTCAGATTCTTTTTCATCTCCGATAATTTTATTCAAGTTTTGAGAAAGTTTATCAACAGAATTTGCCGTAGACATAACAGTAGTTTTGAATTGCGGATCGCCAATAATGTTATTAATATTATAAGAAAGCATATTAAAATCAGTCGTTGCCTTATCCATCATGACCATAAGTTGCCTTAAATCACTTGAAGAATCGTCAATCAAACTGTTCAACTTGCCCATAGTAACACTTGTTTGTCCTGTTAAAGAGTTTATGTTTCTGACAGACATTTTTAGTTCAGCGATAACCTGTTCTGAAAGTAAGTCATTGATTTTCTTATTTGTTTCTGTCAAAGATTCAGCTGCTCTGTATTGCCAATCCATAAAATCCGCAATTCTCATCGGCTCAATAATTGTGTAAGGCGAAGTTTGAATTGGATACGGCAAAACAACATCGTCCAAAGTTGAAATCAAAAGTTTATTTGTTCCATGTTCTCTGACAACTTTTCCTTTTAAAAATTCAGGCAAAACAAGCCCCGGGAGATTAATTACATAATCCACTTTATATGCAAAATTTGTCTTAATTCTATCTTTTACACTATATGGAATAACTTCTTTTGAAACTACTTCAATATTCTTAATTTTCCCGACATCATAAAACTGTTTGTCTAACTTCATTTCAACAGCATCATCTTTATAAAGAATATCCTTATTCAACATAGGAATATAAACAGTCCTGATTTTAGGCGGAGTAATTTCCAAGAACAATTCTCCAATTAAACCTGACTGTTGAATAGAAAAAGTCGATGCTTTCGGAATTTCGACATTCGGATCTGTTATAACGAATTTTACCTTAACATAACTGTTTTCACCATCAATAACAGGTGTAATCTCTTCAACCTGCCCTACTCGCAAGCCCATCATCTGAACGCCTGCTCCAGGACGCATTCCGTTTACGTCTTTAAACTGGATTTCAACCCTATCGGCAGAAGAAAAAGTTCTTCCTTTAACCTTGAAAACCACGCCAACCAATAGCACTAACGATAATAATGTCAAAAGCCCAACTTTAAAAGATGATGAAAATTTCATTTATAACCTTTCTTATTTTGAAATTATTGTAGCAAAAACAACAAAATTATGCAAAATCTGTAAGATTAATCTTTTATAATATATTAAAAATGAAACGCAATTTTTCGTAATTATTTTACTTTATATAAATAGGTAAATCAATTTTGGGGAAATAATGTCAAAATTTTTTAATATCTTATTCAACAAAAACATTATAGCGCCGCCGCTATCTTGGAAAACAAGCAGTTTTGGATCATCTGCCAATTTAGTTGCAATGGAACTCAGACAAATGTTTAAACCTAACAAAATCGTCAAAGAATTTTACAATGTTATGTGGTCAAAACCGAACGCAAAAACGGTTGAAAAAGTTTGCGACAAGTTCGAAAAAGCAACCGGCGTAAAAATGATTATGACAGATACCCATGAAGCACACAGCTTTTGCGAACTCGCAAATGTATTCATGCGCGATATAAGAAAAGGAAGATTTCCCAAAGATATAAAATATGTAATTTTCGGTCATGGTGCCGGCTCATCACTTGTTCAAACAGGTGCAGACAGATGGCATGTCGGACATAAACCAGAAATTGGAATTTTTGATTTCATAAAACAACATGTTCCAAAGGGAGAAAAAGTTATTGTAAACTGCTGCGAAGTTACTCCAAAAAAATACAAGCACCTAATTCCTAAAAACAAACCTGCAATCGGATTTGAAACAAGTACAGATGCTTCAAGCTCATATTATCACCCGCTAAAAATAGTCAGAAGCGGCGAAGATAAAATAATTGGAGCTTATGCTAACGGGATTGCTACAATGTATTAATGCAAAGTTTTACAAATAACTACCACTTCTTAAAAATAAAAAATGCCGCAAGAATTATAAAAAGAAATCCTATAAGGTAGTTCCACCGAAATTCTTCTTTTAGATAAAGAACCGAAAATATACTAAATACAACTAGCGTAATAACTTCTTGTATCGTCTTGAGTTGCGCAGCCGAATAAACAGAACTCCCGAGTCGATTTGCCGGTACTTGAAAGCAGTATTCAAAAAACGCTATTCCCCAACTTATCAAAATAACAGCCCAAATTGCTGTTGACTTGTGTTTTAAATGTCCGTACCATGCAAATGTCATGAAAATATTTGAAATTGTCAACATTACAATCGGTAAAATTTGTCTATACATACCTAAAAATCCTTGATTTTACTAACAAAACAATTATACATAAAAAAACGAAAAGAAAGTCTTGACATTCAAAATTTTTCCTTATATACTTAGTAATGTGACTTGCCGACTTGGCTCAATGGTAGAGCAACGGTTTTGTAAACCGTAGGTTGTAGGTTCGATTCCTATAGTCGGCATTTTTTCTGAAAAACGAGGGCTAAAACTTTTTTATAAGTCTAACCCTTTTATAATATAAGCCCTTGTGGCACTAGCCTTTGTGGCGCAGGGGTAGCGCACTCCCTTGGTAAGGGAGAGGCCACGGGTTCAAATCCCGTCAAAGGCAAATTTATTGATAATTAAATATGGGTAGGTGCCCGAGTGGCTAAAGGGAGCAGACTGTAAATCTGCCGTCGCGAGACTACGGTGGTTCGAATCCACCCCTGCCCACCATTTATAAAGACTCCGTTAATGGAGTCTTTTTTAGTGTGCTCTGATGTGTTTTTCGCCACTGTTGTGATTCTCTATCACTGTATTTTAAACCAGTTTGGCTTGACAGAATAGAAGTGTTTTTTGTTACAAAAGTATAAATAAAAATCCAAATTTGACAATTTTATCTAAAATATTTTGTTTATATAGGTGTATGTATATTATTTGGGGGTATTCAAATGGGGTTGACAAAACTTGGATTATCATTTATTAAACCGCTCACAAGAAAAGCCGTTTGTGCAAATGAACGGGTTTTAAAACCTATTTTTTTAAAGTTTAAATCTGAAAATTTAAGCTCTTTTGCTAATAGTAAACTTAACTATGGGGGTGGAGCGATATACTCTAATTATAGTAATAGGGCGATCAATAATGAATGTTTAGACTTTATTTCAAGTAAGTCACATAGTTTGCCTCGTTCAAATCTTTCTCAAAGAGATTTATATTTAAAGGTTAAAAATAAATTACAAGAGATGATAAAAATTAGAGATTCTAAATATGGTTCAACATTGAATACTCCACTAAGGAATGCTACATTGGAAGAACGTTCTGTAATAAATATAATTCAATGTGAAGAAGGTGCTTACAATTCTTTAAATGACAAGTTAAAGCTTGGAAAACCTTTAACGAAAGAAGAAAAAATTTTATTTAAACGAATTAAAGATGCTATGTCTCCGTTAAAGGAAGATAAAGTTTTATGGAGATCTATTTCGGAGTATCCTGAATTGAGAGAGGAAGTTTCTCAGGGAATTCTTCGATTTCCGCATATTACCTCTTGTACAAATCATTATGATTCTAAGTTCTTTAGAATGTGGTCTCAGTTGGAACCCGTATATGATGAGTCAAGTGGGGAGCTATCAAAAATTCTAGAACCTTTAATGTTAAAAATTAAAGTTCCCAAAGGCACAAAAGTATTACAATGTAATATTGAGAATGCTCGCTATTGTAAAGAAGTTTGTTTGGCTCCGGGGAAAGCAAAGATTATTGGTTTAGATAAAAAAGCTGGTGTTATAGAGGTTGAATATCTCCCAAATTCATTAGATAAATCTGTATAATTGCTATTCTGATATTTCAACTCTAATATTTATTGCTATTTTATTGATAATGTAACTTTCTGAAATGAAGTCAGCAATTCTTGAAAAAGGTTTAAACATTAATTTATATGATTTGTTA
>ERZ1034878.475-NODE-475-length-18570-cov-4.342155_pt1 | contig 18570 bp, 14 predicted proteins | sample MGYA00520593_ERZ1034878 | MGnify/ENA primary metagenome ERZ1034878 (study PRJEB33766, sample SAMN09781724) | gut metagenome | biome: gut microbiome | host: Homo sapiens | place: Madagascar | study: EMG produced TPA metagenomics assembly of the PRJNA485056 data set...
GCTCTTCAACCTTGTCGTCTTCGATCAAAACCGCTGCCCCACGGCCAACATATTCCGCGGCATTTACCGTTTGATGATCGGCGGTAGCGTAGGGGAACGGAATGAGCACGGAGGGGATGCAGCGCGCCGAAATCTCCGCCAAGGAAGATGCCCCAGCACGCGAAACCACCAAATCAGCAGCGGCAAGGGTTTCACCCATATGATCCTGATAGCCCATAGCGAAGTAGCGCTTCTTCTCTTCGTCGGTAAGGGAAAGCGCCTCGGTTACCGTGTCAAGCTCTTTCGGGCCGGTGATATGCACCACATACACGTTATCCATTGCCAGAAGTTGATCTTTCATGGCAACAAGGGCCGTATTGATATGGCGCGCACCTAAACTGCCACCGAACACCAAGAGCATCGTGGCATCTTGGGGGATTCCAAGATAATCACGACCCTCTTCACGCGTAGCCTCAAGCACTGAAGAACGCACGGGATTGCCCGTGACCAAAACCTTCGACTGGTCTTTTACGCTATGGCCAGCAGCCTTATAGGTCAGGCAAACAGCGGTGGCGTCCTTCGAAATAAAGTCGTTAGCCATTCCCATAACGGAATTCTGCTCATGGATCACCACGGGAATATCCATGCGCTTTGCAGCCTGGGCTACAGGCAGGCACACATAACCGCCGAAAACCACAACCACATCGGGGCGAATATCCAAAAACCACTTCACCGCAAGCTTTGAGGACTTCGAGATTTTACGCAAACCCTTGGCTAAAGACAAAGGATGACTGCGGTCAAAGCCCGCCGCCTCAAACCCTTTGAAGGGGATGCCAGCGGCAGGAACCAACTTCGACTCAACGCCGTTAGGCGTGCCTGCATACATCACCTCATGGCCACGCTCGATAAGAACCTCCGCCAGTGCGAGAGCAGGATTGATATGGCCAGCGGTGCCACCGCCTGAAAGCACTATGCGCATGAGTGCTACCTCCTTTGCGTTCGCGTTGCGCGAACCTCTGTTGCATATGCCGGAGCTTTGCTTCCCCTGACAATACGCAAGGACGGATATCCGTCACGCTCCAAAGACGACGAGCGATGCGCTCGCGCGTCCCTCCCCTCCAAGTTTCGCCCACTTCGACCAGATCGGTCGGACGGCGAAACACGAGATACTACTTGCAAGTTATCGCGACGTTGACGATACTCCCCTTCATTGTTCGAATCAAAGGATATCGAAAGAAGCACACCAACAAGGGCAAGCGAGGAAAGCAATGATGAGCCGCCTGATGAGATAAAAGGCAGAGGCTTACCCGTTGTAGGGAACAAGCCAACCACGCACGATATGTTCAAGAATGCCTGGAACACGATCATCACGGTAAGGCCCGCTGCCAGCAAAGAGCCAAATGGCGTGCTTGCCTGGCTGGCAATAAGGAAACCGCCACGCATGAATACCAAGAAGGCAACGATAACCAGAAGCGCACCAACCAGACCCAATTCTTCGCCGATGATCGCAAAAATGAAGTCGGTTTCTGCTTCAGGCAAGTACTGCAACTTCTCATAGGAGTTGCCGATGCCCGCTCCGAGAAAACCACCCGACGCAAGCGCCTGGAACGAGTGAACCAGCTGATAGCCCGTTCCCTGCGCATCGGCCCAAGGATCGGCGAAGCTTCCCAAACGGTCGGCGCGATAGCTTTTTGAAAGTACGGCAATAAACCCGAATACAATGCCAAGCCCCACCAACACCGCGGTAGCCCTGCCGGAAAGGCCCGAAAGCACGACAACTGAAAACAAGCCGATACAGCAGATCATGGTTGTTCCCATGTCGCTTTGTGCGATAAAGACGAAGCCAAGAGGCAAAATAACCATGCCAATTGCAAGTTTAGCGGCAAACTCGGAATCAATCTCCCCCTCGCGATATTGGGCCGCAATACGGGCAGCCATCATCACAAAGGCAATTTTCGCAAACTCGGAAATCTGAATACTGATTGGACCAATGATGAGCCAGCGCTTCGCGCCCAAGCCCACTGTGCCAAGAAGGGCCGTCACAAGAATGAGCACGCAGCAAAGAGCCCAGAAAACCACACCTGGCGTTCCCTGCATAGCATCCTGTTTGGCGACGAGGGCGACAAATACCGCTATGCCTATCCCCAACAGGGCAAATACGCACTGCTTCAACGTTTCGCCAAGGGCGTCTCCCTCTTCCACATACGAGGTTATCGAAGACGACGAGTACACCATGACCAAGCCTATCGCCAAAAGCGCCAGCGTGGACAGGATAACCATGAGTCGAGGGGCCATCACCTGCGCTGGAGCGCTTTGGAAAAGGGATCGCGGGGGCGTTTTTCTGCGTTTCTGTTCTGTATTTCGCTCCCGAGTCATAAACCGATCATGCACCTCGCTTTTCACTGCGATCAGCTACCAGCTGCTTGAACACTTCGCCGCGCTCTTCGAAGCACGAGAACTCGTCAAACGACGAGCAGGCAGGGGAAAGGGTTACGATGTCGCCCGCCTGGGCATGCTCGAGCGCTTCGTCAAGCGCACCTTCAAGATTGGCTGCGGCGTACACCGGCAACTGAGCATTTTCGAAAGCCTCGAGGAAACGAGCACCCGCTGCACCAAAGCACACCACTGCCTTGCAATGGGCCTCGGCGCCAGCAACCAGATCGGCCAAGTCGGTGCCCTTGTCGCATCCACCCAGCAAGACGATGGGACGCTCTTCGCCAAATGCGGCAAGCGCCTTCAGCGTCGCATCAACGTTAGTTGCTTTCGAATCGTTGTAGCAGTGAACGCCCGCGATGGTGCCGCAAGGCTCAATGCGATGTTCCAGCGGCGCAAAGGACTTCAGGCCCTCTTCGATCTTTGCGTCTTCGCAACCCAGCGCGATGGCACAAGAAGCCGCCGCGAGCGCATTGGAAGCATTGTGCTCGCCTTTAATCTGGAGTTCGGAAGCGGCGCACAGGGCATGCTTTACGCCCTTGAAATCAACCGTTAGCACACCATCATCGAGGAATGCCGCAGCATCTGATCCGCATGCATCTTCACGCATGCTTTCATTGAGGCCGTGGCAGGTGCCCAGCGGTATGTATGCGAACTTACGCTGCTCGACAGGCTGCTTCTTCAGCTCACGCACATAGGAACGCACAACGTCGTTCGTGGCATCGAGCACCACCGTGCATTCTTCATCGCAGTTGGCATATATTTTCTGCTTTGCCTGCGCATATGCCTCAAAGCTTCCATGCCACTTCAGATGATCGGGCGTGATGTTCAGCAACACGGCAACCTCGGGTTTGAAGTGCTTCGTGGATGCGAGCTGGTACGAAGACACCTCGGCAACGTAGCATTCAACGTTGCCCGATGCCACCGCATCAATGCATGTGTCGCCGATGTTGCCCACCGCTTGGGCTTTCTTGCCGCATACATTAAGAATATGGGCCGCCATTGCTGTAGTTGTGGTCTTGCCGTTAGTGCCCGTTATGGCAACCCATACGGAATCGGCAGCGCTTTCGCGCCATGCAAACTCAACTTCGCTGATAACCTCTGCGGACACTTCTTGAGCCGCACGATAGAAGTCAGAATTTTCGGAAATGCCCGGGCTGGCGACACACACATCGAACGAACCTTCGAAGCTATAGGTATCGAAGAGCACCGTGGCGCCCTTCGCTTCAAACTGAGCAGCTGCTGCACGGCTCTTTTCCGTGGCTTCACCTGCCGCGATCACCAATTCCGAAACTCGTGAACCGAGCAATGCGGCACAATACTGTGCCGTAGCGGCACCCGATTTGCCTAGGCCCAAAACCAGGACTGCGCCCAAGGAATTGGGCGCATTTTTTTTAGAGGTATCAAAAGAAGCAGACATGTTTTATCCCATCAACGACTGCGCAAAGTACAGGCAGAATCCAATACCGGCCAATGCTGCAGAGATAATCCAAAAACGAATAACAACCTTAACTTCGCTCCAACCCTTTTTCTCGAAATGGTGATGGAGCGGAGCCATGAGGAACAAGCGTTTACGCGTTTTCTTGAAATAGAACACCTGGATAATTACCGAAAGGGCTTCCACGACGAACAGGCCGCCGATAATCAGCGAAAGAACCTCCGTCTTGGAAACAATTGCCAAGCAACCAAGCGCCGTTCCCAGGGCAAGAGATCCCGTATCGCCCATGAATATGTCGGCAGGATACGAGTTGAACCACAAAAAGCCGATGCAGCAGCCAGCAATTGCCGCCGATATGATGGCGGCATCAAGCACGCCGGCGCGGAACGTGATAGCGGCCATTACCACCATCACAACCATGATGGTGCCGCCAAGCAAGCCGTCCAAGCCATCAGTGAGGTTGGTTGCGTTGCTCATGCCCATAAGCAGGATATCGGCAAAGAACAGATAGATCCAAGGAATGGCGAACTCGCCACCGGCAGGTACCTGTATGGGCAAAGTGGTGGTAAGAACGCCGAAATCGAGCGTGCAAACAAACGGGATGTCCACCGTAGGAGGAACACCCAACCAGTTCACCGCAGCAAGCACGAATGCCGTCGAAATAAAGAATTGACCGATGAGCTTTGCTTTTGGCGTAAGGCCAAGGGAACGTTCGTGAGCAACCTTCGATGCATCGTCAAATAAGCCCAACGCGCCCGTTGCCAACACGGCAGCCATGATGAGCCATGCTTCAGGAACCGGCTCGGCAAGAACAGCAACAACAACCGTAGCGGCAATGAGCATAATGATGCCGCCCATGGTTGGCGTACCCTGCTTCACCAAATGGCTCTCCGGACCATCGGCACGAACCTGTTGGCCAATAAGATGCGAACGCAGGAACTTAATGAAAACCGGCATAAGCGCCATGGTAACAATCGCACCAAGGAAAACAGCCAGGAAAACAACGAACGTCGGATATTGCGCAAAAGAAAGCATGCTAGTTCAACAACCCCTTAGCAATGCGGTCAAGCTCCATGGAGTGCGATGCTTTAACTAGAACCGCATCTCCTTGAGTCATATGTTCTTTCAAGTAGGCAAGTGCCGCTTCACGGCTGGGCACCTGGTGCACCTGCTGCTCAGGGTACCCATCTCGGATTGCCGCCTGAGCGATAAAGCGAGACAACTCGCCAACGCACAAAAGGCAATCGAGCGACGACGATGAAACAAACGAGCCAGCCTTTTCATGCCCCTCTTGCGTGAAATCACCTAATTCGCCCATATCGCCCAGCACCGCAAACCTACGGCCCTCGACCTTCATCGAGCACAGCAGGGCAATCGAAGCGCACATGGAATCAGGATTGGCGTTGTAGGCATCGTTGATAACGGTGATACCGCTTTGCGCGCGAATCACTTCCTGACGACCCGATTCTGCCTGCGATGCGCCAAGACCGGCAACAATAGCTTCGGCAGAAACGCCGCATGCCCAACCAAGGGCAGCCGCTGCGCATGCATTGTGAACGTTATGGGCGCCACGCAACGCAAGAGCACAGGGATGAACCCCATCGGGCAAATGAAGCGCAAACGAAGGACAGCCCTCTTCATTGAGCTGGATGTCGGTCGCATAAGCAGCAAGGTCGGCTTCAGGAAGCCCGCTGGCACAAACACCCGAACCGTCATAAAGAAGCGTATCGATGTTCCGCTCATCGAGCTTTGCCCACTCACGCTGCTTGGCGCAGTATTCGTCGGCAGCATTCAGCACGGCAATACCCGAGCCTTCAGTCAGAGCATCGAGAACTTCTGCCTTGGCTCGTGCGATATTCTCCTTCGAGCCCAAAAGCTCCATGTGGCATTCGCCCACGTTGGTGATAAGCGAATTATCCGGCTTCACGAACGAGCACAGCTCTTCGAGCTGGCCCAAACCGCGCATGCCCATTTCGACAACAACAAACTCAGTATCGGCGTTAGCCTCCAGCAACGTGCGCGGAACGCCCAATTCGTTGTTCTGGTTTGCCTTGGTTGCCACCGTATTGAACGTGGTTGAAAGAACGTCGCGCACGAGGTTTTTCGTCGTGGTTTTGCCCATCGATCCTGTAAGCGCAATAACCTTGCCCTGCAAATGACCGCGCCAGCCACGAGCTAAAGCAGTAAATGCCTGCGCCGTTTCGTCGACGCGCAGAATGGCGGCTCCTTCCGCTTTCGCAGTTTCAAGCGCAGCATCGGACAGCTCGCGCATTACCAATGCAGCAGCGGCACCCGAACGAAGGGCGCCTTCTACGAAATCGTGGCCATCAACACGTTCGCCCGGCAAGGCGACATACACAAAGCCAGGCTTCACCTCTCGGGAATCCCATGTTATGCCACACGCTTCTTTTTCAAGATCCCGAGGCTCAACCAGGTAATCAGCTGAGGTGTATTCAGCGATTTTGCCAATAGGAAGACGCATAAAGTTAACCAAACACCTTCTCGAGCTCTTCAGCCGCTACCTCGCGATCATCGAAATGGTGCTTTTCGGTACCGATGATCTGATAATCCTCGTGGCCCTTGCCTGCGATAAGAATCGCATCACCCGCAGAAGCGTGCGCAATCGCGCACGCAATAGCACTGCGGCGGTCCGGCTCTACGTCAAAGCGACCCTCGCCTTCGCGCATACCGTCAAGAATGTCATCGATGATGGTTTGTGGGTTCTCGGTGCGAGGGTTGTCGGAGGTAACCACCGCATAATCGGCAGCCAGTGCTGCCTTGCCCATGATGGGACGCTTGCTTGAATCGCGGTCGCCACCACAACCGAAGACGACCAGGGTTTTATGACCGTCGTCAACCAGAGCCGAAACAGAGGCGATGGCGTTTTCCAACGCATCAGGGGTGTGGGCATAGTCGACGTACACCGAAACGCCGCCATCATGTTCGGTGCGAACGCGCTGCAAGCGACCAGGAACGGCAGGCGCATCACGAAGTGCTTCAGCAATAGAAGAAGGCAGATAGCCCAACTGCATGGCAACGCCAAATGCGGTCATGACATTCTCAACGTTAAAGCGACCTACCAAAGGATACGTAAAAGTGATGTTCGAGCCGCGTACGGAAAGCGTAACCGTGGTTTCCGCAGCACCGTATTCAACGGCAATAGGATGAATCTGAGCGGACGTGTCGAAACCCGTGGTGATGATGGCGTCCTCGTTTGCAGAGCAACGCTTCAGGAGCTCTTTGCCCCACGCGCTTTCGATATTGATAACGCGCTTGGCGGGATAATCCTTCGAAAACAGGCGTGCCTTCGCCGCGAAATACGACTCGAACGTCTTATGGTAATCAAGGTGATCCTGCGTAAGGTTTGTAAACGCAGTAACCGCGAAGGAAGTTGCCCAGGTGCGGTCGAGGTCGAGCGCATGGGAGCTTACCTCCATGGAAACGACACCGCAGTCTTCATCGCGCATCTGCGCAAGCAGTTCTTGCAGGTCGGGAGATTCGGGGGTGGTATGGCTCGAAGGGCGATGCTCTCCGCCGATTTCAATGCCTACCGTGCCAATAAGGCCGGTATGGTTGCCCAAATGCTGGGCAATATGATCAACCAAATACGTGGTAGTGGTTTTGCCGTTGGTGCCCGTAACGCCTACCAAAGAAAATTCTTTGGAGGGCTCACCGTAGAAACGCGACGCCATACGCGCCATGGCCTTGCGGGAATCCTTTACCACGACTTCTGTGATGTCGGTGGCATCCGCCAGATAGATCTTGCGCTCAACAATCAATACGCGCGCGCCACGATCGATGGCGTCCTGAGCGTAGGAATGACCGTCGCTCTTCAAGCCCACGATGCAGCAGAATGCATCGCCTGGCTTTACGCAATCGCTTCGGTATGCAATGCCGGAAACCAGTTCGTCTGCGTTGCCGATGATAGTGCAATCAATACCTTCGAACAGCTCTCCGCATGTCTTCTGAGTCATGAGAACCTCAATTCTGAGTGATGTTATAGCGATCAATCGCAAACGCCATTATATCCCGAAACGTCCCTACCGTTTTCCTTTCGCCAGGAACATCCGTAGCCCCCACGAAGCACACAAGATTCGTGGACGTATCGGGCATATACCCGATGAACGAAATGTTGTACATACCCTTCTTATAGCCACCCGTATCAGAGGCAATTTCTGCCGTGCCCGTCTTGCCCACAACGCGATAGCCCTTGATCTGAGCATCGGTTGCCGTACCGCGTTCTACCGTCTGCTGCATCATCGACTCAAGATCGCTGATGGCACCCACATTATCGGTGATCTGCACCGTGTCGTAGCCACGGCGCCCCGATTCGCTGGGAACATCGGTTAAGAAATGAGGCGTGCACGCCACGCCGTCGTTGGCGAGCGCACCATAGAAACGCACCATTTCAATTGGCGTAGTGGTAAGGCCCTGGCCAAAGCTGATGTTGTAACCCTGCACGGTGGACCATTCGTTTTTTGGCGCAACACTGCCCGATGCTTCACCGGGGTAGTCGACGCCCGTCTTATCGCACAGCTGGAATTGCTGAATGTATTCGTACAGGCGCGTAAAGGTAAGGTCTTTTGCCACCAGTGAGATACCAACATTCGAGGACTCGGCGATAATGGTGGAAACGCTCATGTCCTCCGACGGGCGCTCGTGGGAGTCGGTAATGGTGTAGTCGTCCACCTTAAGAGCCGCAGGGCAATAATAGGTCGAATCGAGCGTCACCTTGCCATCAAGCAATGCAGCGAGCATGGTTAACGGCTTCATGATCGAACCGGGTTCGTATGCCGAAGAAATACCCGAAAGATTCGTGGCGCCTTCTTTGACTTCGCTCAGATCGGTAATATCAAACGTCGGAGAAGAAGAGCACGCGTAAATTTCACCCGTGGCAGAATCCATCAAGATGGCCGAGCCGCCTTTGCCCTGCACCTCTTCTACGCGAAGGGCAAGCGATTCTTCCAACTTCTGCTGCATATCGACATCGATAGAAAGCACGATGTCCTGGCCGTTCACCACTTCAGCGGTTACCTTTTCCGAGCCGGGAACAGGCACGCCTTCCTTGCTGTACTCGGTGGTTTTATGGCCAGCCGTTCCGCCTAGGATATCGTCGTAATACAGCTCCAAGCCCGTGATGGCCTTACCATCGGAATTCAATATACCGATGATCTGGCTTGCCGTTGCTCCGCAAGGATATACGCGCTTGGTGGTCTTTTCGAAATCGACGCCTTCGATACCCAGGTCCTTGATTTTATTCATGCCATCTTCATCGGCACCTTTGTAGAGGTAAGCGAAGTTGGAATCGGTAGTGATCTTATTCTTATAATCCTGTACTTCCCCGCCAAAAGCATCGGCCAACGCCTGAGCCAGCTGATCTACCTTGTCAGAACTAACCATATGGGGATGGCAAAAGACGTTGTATGCATCAACGGTGGTTGCGAGGATGGTGCCGTTGCGATCGTAGATAGTGCCACGACGCGGCTGGACGTCAACGGTAACCTCGCGCGAAGAGCCGCGATCGAGGTTCGCCTGAGCGTCGATGATCATCAAACCGAAAAGTCGTATTGCCAGAATCAGAGCAAACGCACAAAACAGCAGCATGAAGATTGCCAAACGGCCGTTCAATACGTCCATATCCATATGCATACCGCGACCGCCGCGCTGAGAACGCATGGGGGCCTGCTGGCGTTGAGATCGAGGGGCTACGCCTTGGCGCTGGGGGCGACGCGAAGAGGACCTGTCGTCCATAAACAATTATCCCTCAGAGGCAAGACGAGAAACGCTTTCCGAGAAGGAAAGATTGCCCGCAGAGTCGATGGCAACAGGGTCGGCAGAAAGCGTCATGGTGGAAGAATTCGTAGCAGCCGTCATGGAAAGACGCTCTCCTGCTTCGGTGCGAATGTTATTAGGGTTGGAAAGAAGGCTCTCCTGCACGGCAAGCGATTCGCCCGTAGTACGCGCATCGGAGATCTGAGCGCGCAGATCGCTCGACTGCGAGGCGATGCCGTATGCGGCAGAAGAGAGGCCTACACGGACAAAGCCTATAACCAAAAATACGATTACGCATGCAATGATGGCTTTGATGCCCAAAACGGCACCATCGGAAAGCGTCGGGTATACCGCGTGCTTGCGGCCAGGCACAACGCGAACAGAAGGGGCGCTTTCAAGGTGGTGAGCAGGGCGTGTAGCGGCATGATCGTAGCGGTATGCGGGCGCGCTTGACATCTGCTTACCTCCTTGCTTTACGACCTATTGTTCGACATATCGATTTATGCGTTTTCATCCAGACGCTCGGCAACGCGAAGCTTTGCGCTACGCGAGCGCGGATTACGCTCAATTTCCTCTTCGGACGGGAGCACCGGTTTGCGCGTGACCACTTTGAGTATCGGCTTGTTCCCACAAACGCATACGGGCAAATCGGGCGGACACGTGCAGCCCTTTGAGTACTCACGGAAAAAATCCTTCACGATGCGATCTTCGAGAGAGTGGTAGCTGATTACTGCAATGCGCCCACCGGGAGCAAGCCAGCGCACGGCCGACTCGAGTCCACTTTTCAGCACATCAAGCTCGCCGTTCACTTCGATTCGCAAAGCCTGGAATGTTCTCTTGGCTGGATGGCCGCCTGCACGGCGCGCCGAAGCGGGCACCGCGGCCTTGATGACATCTACGAGCTGTTCACTGCTCGTAAGTGGCGCCTCTTCGCGAGCCGCCACAATGAAATCGGCGATGCGACTAGCCCATTTCTCGTCTGAGTAATGACGGATGACCCGAGCGAGATCTGCTGCGGTATAAGTGTTGACGATCTCAGCTGCGGTTAAAGTTTGGTTACTCGGATCCATCCGCATATCAAGAGGGCCAGTTTCCTTAAAGGAAAAGCCACGAGAAGGCGTGTCGATCTGCACCGAAGAAACCCCGATGTCGAACAAAATCGCATCGATAGAGGGAATCTGGGCAGACACAAGAAGAGAATCCAATTCCCCGAAGTTACCGGCAAGCACATCGACCTCTGGACGGATATCGTCGGGCAATGCGGCCAAGCGCTCAGACGCGGCAGCACGTGCCACATCATCTTGGTCGATGCCTAGCAGATGGCCGGTTGAGCCAATGAGCTTTGCGGCTTCAAGGGAATGCCCTGCCCCACCGAGCGTTGCATCTACGTACGTCTTCCCTTCGGAAAGTTTCAAGTACTTCATGCACTCAGGGAGCAAAACGGGAATATGCCGATATTCGCTTGTCATCGTTCGCGCGTCCTAACCAATCACATGCACAAGGCGGTAAGATCCGTATCAAGCAGGAACTGGTTCCAACGCTCTTCATCCCAAATCTCAATATGATCGCCATTGCCAACAATGACCACGTCTTTATCAAAGCCAACCGTCTCACGCAGAGAAGGCGAGATATTGATACGACCCGCATTGTCGACTTCGCACTTAGAAGCACGAGAATTCAGCTTCAACTTAAGCCTGACCATATTGCTATCGCCAACGTTGAAACCACCTCGAGCATCAAAAAGGCTGTCTACCCACTTGTTGAAATCTTCGGTTTCGAAGATATACAGGCAGGTGCCATCAAGGCTCAGCGTCATTCTGAGATTGTCGGAGAGTTCCTTGCGGAAATCGGCAGGCAAAGACAAACGTCCCTTGGCATCAAGCTTGCGGCTGAATTCGCCAAGAAGTTCGCTCACGCCTCCCTCCTTCCTCGGGGTATCTCGTGAAAGCTATTTTAGGTCAGGCTTCGCCACCTCGCAACACAAAATGGGATTTTCTCCCACTCTCTCCCCCTTACTCCCCCACCTAATGTTGTTGAAAGATGCACTATCTCTCGATACTTCACTACATATTGTGTCTATAAGCTGAAAAACACCCCTAGGTATCGGTTTTGTAAACGGTGGGAGAAGGTGGGGGATTTTTTCTATCCACCTTGCGTTCGTCTACATCTTCGCCATAAATCGCAACATCGAACCGTCGATCTTGGGCAAAAACAGCCCCATTCGCTCGCTTTGGGGCAAAAAAGGGGGAGAAAGTGGGAAGCCCGCCAAAAGCCCCATGGGGCGGTCGAGATCTATTCGTTGCTTTCTTTCCCATGCGTTACCAACACCGCGGGCGGGCAATATCGGGCCTGTGGATGAGCGGCACTGTGCCTGCGAACGGGCGGCGTCGACCCATGGGGCGGACAGCGCTAGGCCCGCGGGTGAGCAGCGAAGTACTCTTCCTTCAATTGGGCAGCCTGAATGTGCGTATAGATTTGCGTGGTGGAGATATCGGAATGCCCCAGCATTTCCTGAATGGCTCGCAAGTCGGCACCGCCCTCTAGCATATGGGTGGCAAACGAATGGCGAAGCGTATGAGGATGCAGGTTCTCTACCCCGATGGCCATGCCCGCTTTCGCGGTAATGCGATGCACACTCTGCCGGGTCAATCTGCCGCCTCGGGCGTTAAGGAATACCGCAGGAACAGGATGATGCACAGCGCCCGCAAGCTCAGGACGTGCCTCTTCCAGGTATTCTCGCATTCGCTTCACAGCCATTCCGGAGAAAGGAACGATGCGCTCTTTTGAGCCCTTTCCCAGCACGCGCAGATAGCCTTCTTCGAAGTAAACACGATCCATATCAAGGCCGACCAGTTCGCTTACGCGCAGGCCGCAACCATACAAAACCTCAAGCAAGCATGCATTGCGCATTTCGACGGGATTAGAACTCGGCAGACCGTCAAGAAGCTCCGATACCTGGGCGACAGACAGCACATCGGGCAACGTGTGCGGCTTGCGGGGCAAAGGGATCGTTTGCGTCGGGTCGGCTTCGGCAAAGCCTTCACGCACCAAGAAGCGATGGTATCCTTTCGCTACCGAAAGCCGCCGCTCTATGGTGCTGGGGGCAAACTCGCGATTGCTTAGATCGGCGACGAATGCCGCCACATCTTCACGCTGAACGAGAGAGGCTTCGTGCACATCGCGCTTCGTCTCTAAAAACAGGCAGTACTTTTGCAAGTCGCCACGATAAGCGCTGACCGTCGCCGACGACGCACCGCGCTCGGCAACCAAGTAGCCTATGTAATCCTCAAAGTAAAACAACCAGCGCCTCCACAGGAAAGTCCCTCGACTTCCCACCATTATCCAACAGGCAAGAAGATCGAGGGGCTTTTTTCAATGAGAGTGCGCGTAACGGGCAGCTAGCCGACAACCGATGCACTGCCAACAACGCCGGGCTCACCAAGAGGCATCCTCGTGTCAGAAGGCCAAGCAAGCGAAGGGGCGGAAACGCTAACGTGTTTGCCGTTGTACGACGTCCAGGAACCTGCGCCCGTTCCATGTGCCAGCACAAGGTAATGAGCCGTGCCGCTGCGAGATCCAGAGCCATCGCCGTTTTTGGCCTTTACCGTTTTGGCGCTATCGAGCTTCATAACCGCCGTGGCAATTTTTATTGAGCTTGGTCCGTTCGGGTTTTCTATACCTAACGCCTCTGTCATTTCGGCATCACTCGCAAATACGTGCACCGTGCCAGAATAGGTGCCTTCAGCATTCGTCGTGGACTTTGAAGAAGCGTCTCCCCCAGAAGCGGATTCGCCCTTCATTGCCTAGCTTGAGGTGCTGGAAGCAGACTGCTGCGCCTTCGCCGCATCGACGCGCTTGGTGGCTGCATCCTTTAGTTTGCTGGCAGCTTCTTCACTAGCCGCCCCACCGTTCTTTGCGGCTTCATAGGCGTCTTCGATTTGCTTATAAGTGGTCTTGCCAGCTGGCAAGGGCTTCAAGGTAATTGCCTCTCCGGGAGAAAGGGTTCCATCTTCACCGACCGTTTCCTCCGCACAGGCGCCTTCGATGGAATACAAGGTGCCATCGGCAGCAATAGGCGAAGCCGTTACTTCGAAGGTATAGGTTCCAGCCACCAGATCCAGCGAAGCGGAATCATTGCCAACGTAGCACGACTCCTCTACCGAATTGCCGCTCACATCGGTCCCTTTAACGGAAAGCGGAATCAAAGTGCCCGTAGAAGTGTCCAACCCTTCAGCGTTTACCGCAAACGTTACGTGGTGTTTCGCGGTACGCTGAGCGTTAGCCTGGCACGCACTTACGCCGAACGCCAAACCAATCACAAGCAGAACGGCCATCACGACAATTACCGCGATCCGTTTGCGCTTGCGCGGTTCGCCGCCCGAGCCATTGGACGCCCCTCCCGAGGGGCTCGTTGCGCTTTCACGGCAGCCTGCAGCCGAGTCGACCCCAGGGCCCAACTCGATAGGCGCTTCGATTTTGGCACCGCATTCGGGGCAATGCAGCGATTCGTCAGATGTTTTTGCGCCGCAATTCTGGCAAAACATAGCTGTTCCTTTCATTTGGGATATCAAGTAAACGCATCACTTAGTTGGCTGGTAGTCGGTCAAAGGAATCCATTCGAAATCAGAAAGAAGGTAAGCCTCGCCCATGTCGGGAGCCCGATCGCCGCGAGACAGCCGGTATTCCCCAATCTCTTGCGCCATGCCGTCCTCCAGGGCAAATACCGTCATTCCAGCACTGTACTGGCCGCCACCGCTAAGGGACATCTTGCCGCTGGCAAACAAAGTCCAGGTCGATGTTTGCCACCCTTTCCCTTCGAAGAGGGACTGCGGCGCGCCATTATGGATTCCATATGCAGCAACGGGAATGTAATCGCTTGAAGTTACCGCCGCAATAACGAGTTCAAGCGTTCCATCGCTGTCGAGGTCTTTGTAAGCATAGGAAAGTATTGCACCCTGGAAATCCGTCTGGTGGGCTTGGCCAACATAGAGCATCCTCCCCGAAAGAACCTCGCTTATGTTCGAAAGATCATCATCGTACGATGTTGCCGGCCAGCCGTTGTCGGATGCGCTTTTGTAATGAGTAAGCACATCATCAAAAACTGCCTTTTGGCCAACATAAGGGTCAGCTGGCTCAGGGTTGCCCTGTTCGACGGCGACAGGCTGAGGCGCAACAAAAGTCCGGTAAGCCCACATAGCAGCAAACGCTGTTGCAGAAGAAAGAGCCAAGATCACGATAACGACAAGAACCAGTTGGGGCATTTTGCGTCGACTGCGCGCACGGACGGCCTTGATTTGGCCACCAAGATCACCTGCTCCGCCCGCCCTCGAGGCTTGAAGGGGCCCATGGTCAAGACCCGTCCAGGGCGCAGGGGATTCTTTGGCCGATTCCTCAGCAGCAAAGAAAGAAGCCTCGGCAGACGCAGGTGCCGCCTTCTCCGTTTTCGCCCCGCACGCTGGGCAGAACTTTGCATCATCTGATATCTTGCTGCCGCACTCGCCGCAGTACATCGCTTTCTCCTTCGTCGTAGCTCATTTCAGCGATTTGTATAGTACGCTTAGCCGCGGACACGAAAAAGCAATTTTGACCGTTTAAAAAAATCAACGTCGGCAGAAAAGTCTCACGGAAGGAAAATATCGTGATCTCCGCAGACCCCCTGATTCAGCGCCGAAGCCCAACTGGGCGGGTTACGGGTCTTGACGCCTGCCCTGCACAGGGAACCGAACAGATGCCGGAAAGCAAAATAGCCGCACCCTTTTCCGGAGTTCTATTCACCCCGAAAGCAGAAACCAACCGAAAGCCAAGAAGCGCAGAAGATCCACATCGCAAGCCGGCGGGTGCCTCGATGACTTTGCTCGAACTCGCTTCCTGCGCATCAGCAGGCTCGGCGATAGGGCCAGACGGCTCTATGCGCCTGCAAACGCACGTCAAATCCGCCGATTTGATCGATTTCGCGAAGAAGCACGGACCCCTCATCGCACGCGAACCGGCATCTTGCGTAAACCTCTGTGCGCAAGGTCGTCTGCAATCCATCGAAGAGAGCACATCCCTCTGGGCATCCGCAGCGCTGATAGCCAACATCGCGACATTGGCAGCGGAGCTTGCATCAGGAGCGCTTCCGATGCGCAACGCCCAAAAAATCCTAGCGGGCCTTTCCCATTGGAGACTGCAAGCCAATGAGGGCAAGTCATTTGAGCTGTATTTGATCTCCCGCCCCACAAGCGCGTCATACGCCCATTGGCTTGGCGCCCCCCGCTTTATACGCCGCGAAGTGATTGGCGAGCGTATCGGCTACGCCTTCCTGCTTGGAAACGAAACCGGCTATCCTCCATCGACGCTCGAAATAGCCCTCGCGCTATTCGCCGAAGAACCCGCTGCAAGTGATTTTTCCGTACTTATGGGAGCGTTTGACCTCAGTATCGAAACGGGAGCCCAACTCGCCGAAGAGGCCAGCGCGGCAACGGGCAAAAGGAACGCCGCCCCCACCCAACCTGAACAACCGGGCGATCACGCTCTCACCGAAACGGAGCTTTCCTTCAGCGAAGAAGATCGGCCAATCCTGGGGCTGCTTTGTCGAACACTCGCCGTTGCCCACATGAACGATATCCAGGTAGATGTTTTCTCGACCGACGAATCGACAGGCCCCTTCGTGTTCGGGAGCTATTTGAGCTGGCTATGGTACGACTTTTCGTTAGGGATCGGACAAGCGCGCATTCATTATTGCGCTCGCTGCGGCAAAGGCTTTTCAACGGCCGGTCACCGCGGGATAGAAAAGAGATACTGCAGCGATCGATGCCGTGAGGCAGCCCACAACGAACGAACGGCGCAATCGAAAGCATGGGCTAGACGTTTATTCCTCCAAAAGGAAATGAGCATAGACGCCATACGCAAGCGGCTCTTTGCCCATGAGCAAAAAACCACCGGCAGTGAGCGAATCAAAAAGTGGCTTTCGAGTTGGCCCGATCTCAAACATGCACTCGACGAGGACATTCAATCCAAGGGATGGGACTCACCTCTTCTTGCCCGCTGCCGAAAAGAGGGGCTCGACCTCGATAAACTGCTAAGTGTAAAACGCAAAAAAGAACTTGCCGAGCTGAAAAAAGAAAAGGAGGGCCCGCATAAATAAGCGAGCCCTCGCAATAGCAAAGCGAAAACAGCCGATGTTACGCGCGATGCTTCAAGGCCGCGCCAACGAATCCCACAAACAGCGGGTGGGGCTTGGTGGGTCGGCTCTTGAATTCCGGGTGACCTTGGCTTGCCAAGAACCAAGGATGACCGGGAATTTCCACCATTTCCGTCAGGCGCCCATCGGGGGAAAGGCCAGAGATGCGCAGCCCAGCACCCGTCAATGTGTCGCGGTAGGCGTTGTTCACCTCATAACGATGGCGGTGACGTTCATAGATAACTTCTTCGCCGTACACCTCATGGGCAAGGGATCCCTTTTCCAACTTGCAGGGATAGGCGCCCAGACGCATGGTGCCGCCCTTGTCTTCAACATCTTCCTGCTCGGGCATGAGGTCGATGACCGTATAGTCGGCGCTCTCATCGAACTCGGCAGACGTAGCACCAGCAAGCCCTGCAACATTGCGAGCGAATTCGCACACAGCTGCCTGCAAGCCCAGGCAAATGCCCAAGAAGGGGATGTTGTTCTCGCGGGCATAGCGCGCCGCTTCGATCTTTCCTTCGAAAGCACGCTGACCAAAGCCACCGGGAACCAAGATTCCATCCATGGAGCCAAGCGTTTCCTCCGCGTTTTCGGCGTTCAGCTCCTCGCCATCGATCAGATGAACTTCGGCGTGAACGCCATTGGCAACGCCAGCGTGATAGAGCGCCTCGATAATGGAAAGGTAGGCATCGGGCAAGCTTACGTATTTGCCTACCACCGCAATATCAACCGTGCCCTCAACGGCATCCGCCGCGGAAAGGAACGACTTCAGCGGATCGAGATTGATCTCGGGCTGCTCCAAGTCGAAACGCTTCAACACCTTAGTGTCGAACTGCTGATCATACAAGGAAAGCGGAACCTCGTAGATAGAAGGCGCGTCGATGCAGGCAAGCACGTCTTCGGGAGCAACGTCGCAGAACAGGGCAATCTTTTCTCGAACCTGCTCAGATATTTCGTGGTCGGAGCGGCACACGATGAAATCAGGCTGAACGCCGATAGAGCGCAATTCTTTAACGCTATGCTGCGTGGGCTTGGTTTTCACCTCATGAGCTGCGGCAATGTAAGGAACAAGCGTCACATGGACAAACAGGACATCGCCGTAGGGGCGCTCCTTTTTAAACTGGCGCGCCGCCTCGATAAAGGGCTGCGACTCGATGTCGCCGATAGTGCCACCGATTTCGGAGATAACGATATCAGCGTTCGACTGCTCCGCAATGCGGTACAGGCGCTCTTTGATGGCATTGGTAACGTGAGGAATAACCTGCACGGTACCACCCAAGAAATCACCGCGGCGTTCGCGAGCAATCAGGCTCTTGTAAATGGAGCCCTGGGTGAAGTTGGACTCACGAGAGAGGCTTTCATCGATAAAACGCTCGTAATGGCCCAAGTCAAGGTCGCCCTCATGTCCGTCGTCGGTAACGAATACCTCGCCATGCTGGAAGGGGCTCATAGTGCCCGGATCCACGTTCAGGTAGGGATCCATTTTCTGCATGGTTACTTTGTATCCACGGGCTTTGAGCAGATGACCCAGCGATGCCGCCGTAATGCCCTTGCCCAGGGAAGAAACAACGCCGCCAGTCACAAAGATATGCTTTGCCATGATTCTCCTTCGTGAACGAATGAACGCTAAAAACAAAAAAGCGCTTGAAGGCACAAAACTGCTTTCAAACGCTTTTCTATATTAGCGAGAAGGAACCGCGCGAAATCTCTGTTTCGAAGTGTTTTCAGATTCGTAACATTGGCGCTTTTACGCCACGTGTTTACCCCTCTTGCCACGACCAAG
>ERZ1034878.476-NODE-476-length-18568-cov-11.313455_pt1 | contig 18568 bp, 30 predicted proteins | sample MGYA00520593_ERZ1034878 | MGnify/ENA primary metagenome ERZ1034878 (study PRJEB33766, sample SAMN09781724) | gut metagenome | biome: gut microbiome | host: Homo sapiens | place: Madagascar | study: EMG produced TPA metagenomics assembly of the PRJNA485056 data...
TTTCAGACCTGTGCCTATGATAATAGTCGCGTCCATATTTTCTTTGTCGTTCTATATTTCGATTTTTGTATTCAGAAATGCAGTCGATACATCTTGTTGTATATTTAGCAGTATCATTCCTATTGATAAGGTAGAAACTATCAAGCGTTAGAATTTTTTTACACGCAGAACAACGTTTAAGGCCCATTGAAAACAGATAGTCTTTTTCTCTTTGTTCCTTTTCTATCTTTCCATGAATTTCTTCTTTGTTTTTTCTATACTTTGAATTCGCTTCGCGTGAACAATACCTGCAACAAGAAGATATTCCGCTCTTTGTATCTTTCTTTTTTGTAAAATCTTCTAACGGTCTTTCAATTCCACATTTTGAACAAATCTTTGTATTTATCCTTAATCACCTACTTTGGGTTAAACATTAGCGGCTTGCCGCCATAGAACCGTGTTCCATAATCACAATTCCAAATGGCTTGGCCTTCCTTGATTCCGTAAATTGTTTTACCGAAAATACTTGCCATATTTTCCATAATCGGTGCTAATTTTGTGCAAGAATCCATATGAGGCTTAATCATTGCGTCAAACAATCCCAACCCTTTGCAATCTTCTTGCCTAAGTCCGACGAAGTTATCGTCTGCAAGCCCTGCGCAAAGGATGTTGTCGCAAAGAACATGGGCGCCAGCAGAATATCCCATTAGAATAGAATGATTTGCAAAGTCTTTAAGTTCATCAATGAGTCCACGCGCCTTTAATAGAAATAACAGTTCAAATGTATTTCCACCGCTAATCATTGCGCCAGAACACGAAAGTGCAAGTTTTAAGCGTTTTTCGCTAAAATTTTCACCCAAAGGGCATGTAACATATTCGTCAAACCCCATGTCTACTACCGTCATTGGTGGCATTTCTGTTGCATGACTATAATATGAAGATGGAAAATACGCGATTGCGCGATTCTTGCCGTTTTTATTTAACCAGTCGTTCACGCGGTTATTTAATTTCTTTTCAGAATACGGTGACGAAAAAAGAATACAATTTTTCATGCTTTATCCTCCTTCTTCTTGCAACCGTTGGTGCAAGACAACCAGTTTTTATACGAATGAAGTGTGTCAAAACGCTTGCCACAGCAAACACAGTTAAGTTGCTTTACGCCAAGATTGCGTTCTTTCGGTTCGGAAGAACCAAGCCAGTTATAGCAAGACACATCGTAGTAAAACCTTCCAGCTTGTTTGTGATATGCGCTATAGCGCGTGACGTGCATTTCCCACTTTTTGCCACCCATAACCTTGCGAAGCATTTCGCCCCAAGTTTCACGAATTGTGTCGCTTGGAGTGCCGTTGTAATGACCATAAACCACGTTGGTCAAATCGTCCTTGTCGATGGTCAGCAATTGACGAAAGACCATATCGTTCCATTCAAACGAACCGTAATCGTTTGCAAATACAGATTTTTTATTGTGGTCAAGATAGGCGATGGTCGTCACGTCGTCGCGCATCAGCGAAAAGCCGCCAACTTTATTGAAGCCGGTTTTATTGCTGGAACGGTCGGCGGTATCATACAAAATTGACATACAAGAACCCCACTTGTGGGTATTTGTAGACATCATGACGAAATCAATCGGATTGATGCTGACGACAACGCGTCCCTTAATCATATTGTTCTGAAGAATCTTTGACAGTTCGACATCGAAATCGTAGTCGTTCAGAATCTTCGACAGAACCTTGGACGTCTTTGCGCCCTTGCGATAAACGCGCGGAAAAATCTGACGCAGGAACGCACTGCTTGTATTGCAAATCGTTCCTTCAGCGAAATCTTCCACCTGCAATTCCTTCAGCGTTGCCGCATATGCCGGATACTTCTTGCAAAGTTCTTCGACGTTTGAACGCATGACTTCCTTGTCGGACGGAACTTCGACTTCCTGAACAAGTTCAAGCTTGTGTCCGAACAGTTCAAAAATCCACGCCTTCGCTTCGACCCATTCGTCAAGATACTTGTCAACAAATTCGTGTGAAACACGGTCGCGGTCAATTTCGGCTGTGATGCAAACAGCTTCATAGAAAGCGTTAGTGTCCACCAGCGCCAACATTTCTTTTTTTAAATCGGAACTAACCATTGGTTGCACTCCTTTTCTTCGTTGTGCTTATATTATAGCGCTAAAAAGTTGTTTTGTCAAGCGAAAAAGAAGGACGCCTTTCGACGTCCTTCTTTTTCTGGAGTGTAACTTACTGGCAGTTATCGTAGACACCGTTGACCTTGATTTCCTTTGCACAACACAGACAATAGAGCTTTCCGCCAGCCGTGACCTGAACCTTGGACATGTCGGTATCGGCGGGAGCAACCAAAGCCTTCTTAATTTCGGGATAAGAACGCTTGAGGCTTTCCCATTCGTGGATGTCGCTGTAGTGATGATCCGTCACGTCGGCATACACGGGCTTCGTGCCGAAATACTTTTCGCTGTGAATGCGCTTCAGGTCGCCATAGTTATCCCAATCGGTCACGCCGATATAAGAACCAATGGTGTTTTCCAGCAGTTCACGCGCCTTTTCAGACACGACTTCGATGTCCTTATGCTGGGGATATTCACGACCAAACAGGAACGTGCAGTTCATGCGGTCGCCGTTGATAATCTGGCGCCAAGACTTGGAATTGCCTTCAAACTGGTTCTTGCCGAAGGTATATTCATCACGGTCGCCATCCTGCTTTGCGACGATACGGTCGTAGGTGTAGGTCTTGCCGTTGTCGCGGTACGCAATCAGCGCGTTCGAGTCCCAAATCCACTGAATCGTGCCGTAGTTCATCGAACCATACAGTTTCTGGCAAGTGCTCCAGCCGTGCATATTCGTGCCGGACGTCATAAAGTCATACGGGTCAATGCTGATGCAGACGAAGCCCTTAATCATGCGATTCTGCATGACCTTGGAAAATTCGATGTCGAACTTTTCGTTCTTGAAAAGCTGGGCGAAGAACTTGGAAATCTTCATGCCCTTCTTATAGACGTCGGGCGCATACGTCTTGTAGAAGTCGCAACGCGGCATTTCATTCTTGGTAAAGCTTTCGATGCCGCCGGTTTCAACAACCTTATCGATAGATGCGGCAAACTGCGGCCAATCCTTATAAAGATTGTAGACCATCGGGCGCATTTCGTTTTCATCCATAGAATATTCGATGGGCGTGCGAATCACAAGCTGATGGTTGAATGCGATGTAGTAGTCATACTTCGCTTCCGCCCACTTGTGCAGAAGTGCCTTGGCAACGTCAACGGTCGGCTTCTTGCCGTTGTTCAAAGCAACAGCACAAAGCTTGATGAAGCGTTCGATATCCACCTTGGAAATCATTTCTTCGATGATGGCGGCGTCCTGCTTATCCTGATGGATGCTATAGTTCTTCGTCTTGGGCTTCTTCTTGGCAACTTCGGGTTCCTTATCTCTGAAGGACAACATATCTTTGGAAATTGACGCGGTGAAGCCCTTCTTGAAATCGCCGGTGAAGCCGTTTTCACGCACAGTCGCCTGACGTTCTGCTGGAATTTCATCGTTGATTTCCAGTTCGATATCTTCGTCTGCTTCAAACTGCCAACGCATATAATCTTCTGCAAGAACGAACAGGCCGTTACACCAACGCTGTTCATCAGTGTAATCCTTGCCACTTTCATAGCGGTTGATTACGAGGATGTCGCCATCCTGAATGCCAGCCAACTGCGGCGGAATATTTTTCCATGTGTTTTCAGAACTTGCCACGATTCGCTGAATCTCTGCCATATTGTACACTCCTTTAAATGTTTTGTTTTTTTGTTTATTTCGCTTGCCTTATATTGTATATATTAGCAGACAAATTAGAATTTGTCAAGCATTTTATTATTTTTTCCAATCAAGTTTAGAACCTTTTGCCATATTATCTTCTGCTGTTAAAAGCTGAAGATTAGTATAATGGTTTAACTTTATAATATCTCCTTCTGTTTTTGCTGCGACAAGAGGAATGATATGGTCAATATGCACCTTTTCAACGCCATCCCATTCGCGACCATATCTGTCTGAAAATGTTTTAAGAAGATATTCAATAAAATCCTTAATTGGCAATCCAACAATATCTTCGCCGCGCATTGTTTTTTGATAGTTTTTTCTAACAAATGATTTATTTATAAATCCACGAATCCTTACAGACAAATCGTATACCGAGTCCGATTGCCTTCTTGTTCTTTGCCAATTTGTATTATGTTGGATTATCCTATCTTTATTGTTTTTATAATATTCTTTGCTTTTTTGAAGTAAAGATTCTTTGTTTTTGTCGTAATAGTTTTTATCGCGTTTCGCGTTACATTCTTTACAACAGCTTGCTAACCCACACTTTGACCTTTTATTCTTTCTGAAATTTTCAACGGGCAACATCCTTTTACATATAGAACACACTTTCAGACCAGCTTCAAAAAGCTTCATTTTTTCTTCCGCCTGTTCAAGTGTATCAGACGTTTTTATTCTTGTGCTGTTGTCTAAGCCCCTTTTCTTCTTTCTTATACTTGAATTATAACAATCTTTACAAATTCCCCTATATTTATAAATTCCATCTTTTTTCTTTCTCGGAAATTGTTCAAGAGGAAGTATTCTTCCGCATCTTTGGCAAATTCTAAGACCGGATTCAAGTGGAAGATTTTTACTTTTATGTTGACCAAGATTCTTACCGCCGTTTTCCTTTACACGGATTCTGTATTCGCGTTGGTATTTTTTATTACATTCCTTGCATATAGAATTAAGCCCATCTTTATGCTTTTTATCCTTAGAAAAACAATCATCTGGCAATTCTTGTTTACACATTCCACATATTTTTATAATATCACATCCTTTATATGACGATAGGGAAGGCGCATTAGCGCCTTCCCGTTATTCGTCTGCGGATTTACTGGTACATCGCAATGGTGCGACGCGCAACAGCAGCGGCGGCCTCCGCATCCGCAAGTGCCTTCTTAGCCGCAGTCACGCGGGGGTCTTCAGCGGTATAGATGGTCTTAAGTGTGGCGCAAGCAGGACGCGCGGGGTTCCACATAAGCTTACATGCTTCGCTAAGAGCGTCCAGCGGGGGCATCGCGTCAAAGATTTCAATCTTGGCAATCTTACCCGTGTTGTTCTTGCCGAACGCAAGACCGGTTTCGGAAGCGCGATACCAAGTGCCCTTAGACGTGAAAAATCCACGCTGACCAGCATCGTCTACCATGCAGACATAGGTGTTGTTCTTATCGCTGGTGATGATAGCGCCGACAGGAATATCCTTACAAGTTTTGATGGACATAATAGTTTCTCCTTTTTCATTTTAAGATTTTTATGTCAACGGGCGTCCGACCCGTTTACACCATTATATTAGCACACATTTTGGTTTTTGTCAAGCCTTTTAACTTTTTTGTATGGTTTAGGATTCACCAAAAACCGCACATCCAACCAATTTTGGCCTATTCTTCGCTACTTACATCTACCTTCACACAGCGCTGTGCATACGCCGTGCGCATTGTCGTATGCTTTTGCTTGAATACTGGGACTGGTTGTCATTTGCTCGCCGCCCCCGCTGGTGGCTGGGTTATTTTAAGCGTCACCAGCTATTCCGCTTTGCGGTCGATGTGCTTTTACGCCAAATTATCCACGGCAACTACGGACGGTCAAGAAGTGTTATTCTGCGTAGTTGCAACAGCAAACACTTCCTACGATATTGAATCGTCATGACACGCCCCGCGATAAACTCCTTAGACGATGGCTGCTTCTAAGCCTACGTTTCGACCGTTGCCATTATAATATCACGCGTTTTGGATTTTGTCAAGCACTTTTGTTATGTTCCATAATCAGGCTGAAAATTCCACGAAAGCGCCCAAACTTTTCTTCCGTCGAGTTCAATCTGGATAAAATCATCCTTCTTATCCAAGATAACGAACGAACGATAAGCCGGAATAGAAACACTACGGTCGATACTGTTGTAGGACGGCTTTGTATACACGGAACCCGTCGCATATTTGGAATATACTTCGTCGCCCCTTTCGTATAACTGTGCCCAAGAATAAGGATACCCTTTGTTACCGTAATATGTCTGCGAATACTTCGGCTTAACTTCACAATACGGATAAATTACGTCCGCCTTTGTGTCGGTGATAATTCGAACCACCTTGTCGATTGTCGTCTGAAGTTCTGCATAGACGACGTGTTCATCCGGGTGATGTTCGTTATAATATCCGCACGAAAGGTTGACGCTTGCAAGGTCAAACACGGGCGAAAGGTTGCAGATGTCCGTAAACGAACCCTGTGCTTCTACGAAACCATGTTCGTCGATGAACTTCTTAAACTTTTCGTTTCCGCACTTGTAGTAAACCGAATCCTGTTTTCCGCGCCGGTCAATCTGAATCATGTAGCCGACACCAGCAACGCGATTCTTACATTCCTGCGCCGCTCGCTTTGTGGATGCGCCGCCAACTTCTTCGTCTGTGCTGAAAAACAGATATGGGCGCTTCCCTTCCGCTTCTACTGCCTTCAGAACTGCAAGTACAGCATAGACGCCGCAACGATCATCACCGCCGATACCCATTGGCGAACTGACAACGAAACCGTCATCAACAATCGTCGTGGGCTGACGCTTATGCACCGTATCAAGGTGTGCACAAAGCATTGTCGGGCAATTGCCGCTGAAAAACAGATAGTCGCCGCCGTTTACCGAATTGCCAAGCCCATAGTATTCGCTGAGTTGCTGATAAAGCCACGCCAGCAAATCTTCCTTGACCGGCAGACACAGTTTCTTAAATCCGTCTTTGTTCACTTAACGTACTCCTTTCGATATCCACCGATGATCCCTTCGATGGATTTTGAATCAAAGATATAGATTTTCCTTGTGATATCTTTCAGGTCGCGCTTTGTTTTCAGAAGCTTTCCTCCGTTCGCCAGAAGATATTCACACATTCGCGGACTGTGGACAATTTTTTCTCCTTTAAATGCCAAGCCGTTTCACAACCTTTCACACAACGTCGCGCCAACCAATATGTTCGGTCAGCAACGGCGTCTGAACATACGTTCCACGTTCACGGGCGGTATAACCATCCTTATATGTCCAGTCCTTCACCCTTTCGTCCAGAAAGTCCTTTGTCGCATCGAGTTCTTCCTTCTTGAAGTTTGGCATCACATAAATGTGAACATCTTCAAACGTGATGTTGCCATCGATGATGTCTGCTGACATATTGCCGCCAAGCGTGAAGTTCATGCAAACATAATTGTCTACGCCGATAAAAGACTTGTCGAAAAGGTCAAGGTCGTCCTTGGAAAAATCGATCTTCGTACCGTTTCCGGTTCTACAAAGACCAATATATTCCACGCCAAGCGTTCGCAGTTCGGCGTCCGCAATGATACAATGCGCCGTGTTGCAGTTCTGTTTTGGGATGTACACATCCTTGATACGATAAGTGCTTCCAGACTTATCGATTTTCAAGAACATCGCCAACATCCGCGCAGAACTGGCAATCGCATACTTACGCAGTTCATTATAGACTTCCTGCGTCATCTTGATATCGGGTTCTGTCCCGCGATAAGAAATCAAATCGCCACCTCCGCTTCTTTGTTGATGGGCGTGACGGTCATAATCTGAACGTCGTTACGCACAACAACGGTTCGCCGCAGACCAAGCGCATCAAGCCTTGCATCAACAGCCGCCCGCGCAGCTTCGACCTGTTCTCGTGTCGCATAAAACGGGCATGTGTCACAGTTTACGTCGCCCGATAGAACACTACAACTGCCGCGACCGAAACTTGAATAACCAAAACAGCCTTTTCTCATTGTGTCGTCCTCCTTATTCATGCGGTTTGCCCGCTATGATACTATATTAGCACACTTTTCATATTTTGTCAAGCTTACTTTACACCGCCGAAATACGTGTGGTCAATTTGCATATATGGCGCATAATTATTCCATGCGTGATGGCGGTTCGCCCTGAAATAGCACACCCAATCGGGCATAGTCACGCCATTCCAAATAACGTAATCGACAGCTTCATACTGAATTTCATTTGGTGTCACATTTCCAAGCGCATTGCCGAGGTCAAATTGCGGGATGGTTCCATTTTTCTGCTTGATGACTTCTTCGATGCTATTCGGAAAATCATCAGAACGAACACGGTTCATAACAACGCTTACAATGGCGCGCTGACATTCCACAGATTCGCCACGCGCTTCAGTCCAAAGTAGACGCGCCAGCATTTCGCGTTCGACAGACGTTACGAAAAAATACGGCGTCGGTTCTACATATTCTTTGATGTATTTGTTATGGTGAATTAGTTCGGTTCGGACGACGATCTGAACTGGAATTTCTTCTTCTGGTGCAAAAAGTGGCATGACGGTGGAAATAAATGTCCAGCAAACACAACACCAAAGAAACAACTTTTTAATATCGCGCATCATACAATCGTTCCTCCTACGCGGACGAAATCTTCTTCATCCACATCCCACGCGTTTCCTGCGTATTGGCCTTCAAGAATACAAACTGCAAGGCCATATTCGACGGTTGCATCATATTCCACAACCCTGCATTTGACATGGTAATTTGTTTGTAGATATTTGCCACGAACTTTACACCAGACGATTTGTCCAGTCTTAAACATGACTACACCACCTTTGCACTATGCCGTACCACTTCTTCAAAAACGCTAACGGCAACATTTGTTACAATGTGTCCATCTTGCTTTTCAACGTATCCGTTATATGTGTGAGCTATATATGAAACATCCACATATTTTATATTAACGACGTTAACCACGCGATAGTATTGTTTGGAATATCGCAAAATATCACCAACGTGTGGTCGATATCCACGAATCATAGGACCACCTTCCCAAGCACATCAGCGCGAATAACGCGCCCTTTTTTCTTGTCACCATGCCCAACAGAATACCAGCGGTCGTCAATGGCAATAATTTCGTAGATGCCGTAGTTCCCACCAGCGCGGGTGAACACACTGTCGCCAACAGCCAGCGTGGTCTTATCCTTGACTGGCATGACGTTGTAGCGCTTACCATTGGCGCGAATTATGCCAAATTCACCAAGACGGAACTTCGCCGCTGCAAAATCGTTTGGGACAGATTCGAATGTTGAAAAGAATCGCTTTGCCATATTATACCACCTTTGCGCAACTTTTGATTTCATGAAAATGTGATAAGAACCGTTCTTCTGAAAACGGCCCAATAATCATGTTGTATCCGTGTTTGTTTGAAAACTTAAACGTAACCCCAAGATTATTTATTCCCAACACTGTGTATGTATTATTTGTATTGTTCAAATCGCATGAATATTTTTGATTCATCTTAAATTTCATATCAATCACCGTAAACAGTCGGGGTTTCATTCGCTGTGCAGCTTGACGCCCCGCAAACATCTGCACCCGCACTATGACTGTTTGCAACATTGCCCGACCTGTATAGTATTAAGCGGTCAGGATGATTTCGACACTTTGTATACCGAACGAAACCGTTGCATGTTGCCGCGAAATATCGGTTTTGGCTTAACGCGCCCCATAGAACACGCCAGTGTCATGCGCTTTCGCGCTGGTGGTACAGTCCGGTACTGCCCCGAAATTCGGCACTAATCTGGTGCGCTGTTGGTTATAAATCAACCGGTGTTCTTTACACTACTGTACCATAACCGGCTTTAACGGTGGCTTTTACCGCTTGAATTTCACATTCACCTTGGGAAGTCTATTATTATAATATCACACAACCTGTGCCTTGTCAAGCCCTTTCACCAATTCAAAGAAGCAGGAATACGACCCAAAATCAAACCAGTAGTGGTCTGAAAATTCTGACCATCTGATATAAAACGACTGAAACCAGTTGATTCTACACCAGTCCTGAATTATGCCAAGTGCTTCGTCTACACTGTCGGCGTCGCCAACAAATGTGCGGTCGCCTTTTTCGTTGACATATTCAAGTTTCATCGTCATCCACCCTTGTCAGGTCGTAGATGCTGTTTCGCGTTGTGATTCGCAGGTCGCCTTCGCAAAGGTGGTCAATGCTAAAAATCGTAGACGTGTGGACACCACCGCCATTGACGGCGAAAATATGCCCGCGTTCACCAACGTCGCAACCTTCGATTGTTACAAATTTTCTATTCACGACATCGTGAATTGCGTTAAGTTCGTGACCATCACGCGGATAAACTTCACAAAAATATTTTATCATACTATCATTCCTTTCTCTTTTACAAGCCGAAATAATTCCTTGTCCACCCAAAAAGCGCACCTATCACCATAATGTCCACGGCGCGGATTTTTAACGCGAACATACAAGCGATCTTCTGTGATATCTTCCACCGTGCAAGGTCGGTGATAACTTGTAATAGCATAAACGCCGTTTTTATTTCCCGGGTCAACGCACCAAACAACGTCGCCGACTTTGAAGTTCATTTCACCCACCCTTTTCGATAGTATCCGGTTTTATCCTGCTTCTTAAACCACCTGTTAGCCATTTCTACCAGCGATTTATGGCAATCCGCACACATTTTAATGCGCGGTGCAAAATCTAAATGCCATTCGGCGGTTCCGACGATTTGCGTCATGTTTGCCACATATTCAACCAGCATAGGATTTCCACAAATAGGACAAGCAGGAATTAGCTTTTCAGCTTTTGGTCTTGCCACAGTTACACCACCTTTGCCGTTGGACGCTTATCGAATGACAGAACAGAATACCATTGTCCTTCATAATATCCTTCACCGTCGGAAATGCCGTAGCATCGTGCTGGATAAATTGAATATCCACTGTATTTATAGAAATCAAATCTAAGCCCTATGACATCTTTATATTCAATATACACACCGCTATATTTTTCACGAATACGTTTATATAGTTCTTTTGCGCCCTTGTTAAATACAACGATTGCAAAATCGTGGTTCTGAATAAAATCAACAGCCTTATCAAAGTCGTTCATTTTTCGTTCACCGCCTTTATGCTATTATATTAGCACAAGATAGAATTAATGTCAAGCCCATCTGTGAAAACCGATGATTTCATCCAGCGATCTCGGCGTATAATCCATATAGGGTTGCATACAGCCGACGTTGCATGACATCATCTTCTTCTGCTTCTGTTTTTCCCACGCACGACGATATGCTTCAAATAATCCGTCGTCAAAAGTGTTGTGGATGTGACCGTACAAATGGAACCAGCCGTGTTCCATATTTTTGAACGCGGCGATTGGAAAGTGCGACAAAACGACGCGACGCCCCTTGTCGTCGATTTCAGCATACGGCATAATGTCAGCCCATTCAGCAGTCGGCTTATAATCGTGGTTCCCGCGAATCAAGATTTTCGTGCCGTTCAACTGCTGAAGGATTTCGCTTTCTTCTGCTGGTTTAAGCCATGAAAAGTCGCCAAGGTGGTAGACAGTATCGGTCGGTTTTACCGCGTCATTCCAACGCTTGATAATGTCGGCATCCATTTCGGCCACGGTAAAATATGGACGATTATCATATTTTAAGATGTTCTTATGCCCGAAATGTGTGTCGGAAATATAGAAAATAGCCATATTACACCGCCAATTAAAAATGATCGTGAATATACTTTTCAGCTTTTGCCAGTTCTTCTTGTGTTTTCACCAAATCTGCCAGAATTACTTCGGATTCGGCGCGTGCGTCTTTATGTAATTCGGAATAATAATCGCGTTCGCGCGCCAGATTTTCAATGGTATCTGCGGCTTTTATGCACAGTTTCTTATTGAAGTGCGTGCGGCGAAGATTGCAAACAATTTCCCAAGTGTTAATGGTCATACGGATTCGCCTCCAATTTCGTCAATATATCGGTAAAAGAATCCGTCCATGCGACAGGAATCTTCAAACTTACCCTTGCAAAGAAAACCCATGCGTTCTGCGCTGATATAGTTTTTCTTTGCCGCTTCTGTTGTTGAAAAATACGTTGCTAAAACAACCTTATCTTTTGTCATTTTTGCAACAGGTTTGCGTTGACTGCGAACAGAAAATCGCGCAGTTTCGGCTTTTGTTGCGAACTGTAAATTCGCCAGTCTGTTATCGTGCTTATTTCCGTTCTTGTGTATAATGTTATATCCGTCCGGCTTTCCGCCCATGAACGCATTTGCCATGATGTTCACTACCGGAACAGACACTTTGACACCATCTTCACGGCAAAGCGTGACGACAGAACGACGCTGACCAACCGTATTTATTCTAACGGGCGAATAATTCCCAAATAAATCAAGAACACGAATCTTACCTTCTTCGTTGATTTGATATTGGTATTTGTATCCTTCGATATTTGTCCAAGACATTTTAATCACCCACCAATCGGCTAAAAAACAGGATTCTATCCTTTGCTATATTGTAATTATAGCATAAGAACAGAATCCTGTCAAGTTATTTCAGGATAAATGGGCCATCTTCACGATGACATTCATCCCAAGATTTAATTTTTCTTGCGTCATATCCGCATCTACGAATGACGTTGCGGTGCTTTATGTTGTCTACCATTTCTTCTTTTAGTATGGTTTCAACCTGCGGGAAATAAATGCAATTTACATCACACTTCATTATCAAACACCTTTGAAAGACGGCGCGTCGCGTTTGTGTACAACATCCAAGCGATAACGGCAAAAATGTGCATAAGGAATGTAATGTCCCAACTTGCGGCGTAACCACACACAAAACAAACAGCGTCCAGCATGAAGGTGATCGCCAGCAGAATCCATACCACAATTATCATAATTTTTTCAAATTTAGACATTTAAGATTCCTTAATCAGGCTTGCCCGCGTTGCAGGCCCAACAGAACCATCAACAGCAAGACCGCGCGACTTCTGATACGCCTTTACCGCTGTGTAGCAACCACCGCCGAAGCTTCCGTCGATGCCCTTGGGGTCAAAGCCACAATGAACCAGTTGCCACTGAAGCCAACGAACATCATCGCCTGTACAGCCACGAACAAGCGTGCGCTTTGGCACGGAATACGGATTTTTGCCATCAACCTTGTTGGTGATTTCAAGAATGGTGCAAATCTGACGGTTTTTTATGGTCGCGTGCTTCACAGAACCATCAACACGCATGATTTCACTACCGCCGCCATCGAACTTCAAAACATCAGCCATGCCAAGTGCTTTAAACTTGTTATAAGCTTCTTTGGAAGTAACCATGTTGCCGGTATTGGTGCGCATATCCATGACATAGATGGTGTCTGAACCGTTTTTCAAACCGACAAAAATGTGGTAGGTGTTGTACAGTTCGTTGCCAAACCAACCGCAGTTCTTCACGTCGTTGGTGTAGTTTGCGGCGACGCCGTTAAGCATGATAGCAATACCAGCAGCGCAATATGAATATTCTGGTTTCGTATAGGAAATGCGCTCAATGACAGGCTTGCCGTTCTTGATTGCAAAGACGTCGGTGCGCGTCTGATAAAACTGATTGTTTGCCTTATTCCAGAAATTGTAGGAATTGAAGCAGTACAGGTTGCCAGAAAATGTGCCACGCCCAGCACAAGCGTTGCGACAGGCGGCGCTTGTAGCCTTAAAGTCGCAGATGGTTGGGCCAGCAGGAAGGGTAAAATATTCTTTTCCTTCCTTATATCCAGCAAAATAGCCAAGGTTGACATAAGTGCTTGCTGTGTTGATGTTTTTCTTCGCCTTATTTACCAGCGAAATCGATACTTCTTTTGGTGAACATTCTATAATTTTGATTCCGTTTGAAACGTAGTATTTCATATTACCACCTCGAAATAATTTCCCTATTTTTGTATTTCCCAAGGATAGTTTTTTTGCCAAGCTTGGTCAAATAAAGTAGTTGCGTCCTAATGCCAAGCCTTTGACAAACCATTTCTATTGGTGTTTGGCTGTGGATATCACCAGTAACAATGACAACGAAGTAATTTTTCTTCAATTCGCGCAAGTCTTTTTCAAATTTTTCCAAATCAAATTCTGGCGTATATTCGCATAGAATTTCTTTGACCGGCTTTTCTGCATATTCTTTACCAAGATATTCATATGAATAGCAGATGCGCTTATCGTCATATTGCCACGTTGGTTTTCCACCGCCAATACTAACCCTTCCATTTTGTGAAGTTTCTTTCCACATTGGCGAATGTTCCATATATGAATGTAAGCGCAGATGAGAAGATCGTTCAAAATATTTCTTACCAGATTCAAGGAATTTGTCGCCGATAAATTCGAGAAGCTTGGTGCCAATGCCAAGATTCTGATAGTCTGGAAGAACCACAAGCCTATGATTTCGCCAGCCGTATTTAATTACACCGTTCGGAAACGGCAGGTATGCACTCATCGCAACAAGCACATCGCCCCAATAAGCCACATATATCCTACTGGCTTTGTTAAGTTCAGCACTTAAATAGTGATGTTGCCTAAAAACCCTCCAAATGTCTTTGTTTTCGCTTCGGTACACTTGGAGGGTGATGCTTCCCCCAAGTCTACCCCACGACAATCGTAACATTTTTCATCGTCAAGGTCAACAACAATGTCCGGCTTCAGAAATGGGATATAGTCTTTGTGGCAAGAACAGAAAACCATTTCAGAAAGGCCGTTCTTGCGGATATATTTCTGTAATCCATTACATGTGGATTTTGCGACATTTCTGTCAATCGTAGATGTAAATTCATCAAAGATGGTGCCGCTTTCAAGATTTAGTGCCACGTCCGCGCGGAATCCTTCTCCAACACTAAGAACTTCACGTGGTCTGCACCAGACCGGAATACTGTTTAATCCGACAGCGCTAAGTTTATATCCAGCTTCTTCTGGCGTTTTAAAAGACGATACTATTGCCTTATTCTTTTCAAACTTCCTGTTCGCAACATTTCTTCCAAATTCCTTTAAAAGGGTGCTTTTCCCGCTTCCACTTGCGCCACAAATCACCAGAATCCCAAATTCATCCTTCTTGATTTCTTCTGGAAGTTCAAACGGATAAAATTCGCTTTTACCATCGAAATCGTAGTCAAAATTTGCAGAAACCATTTTAGTGAAGTCGTCAACCGGGACGCGTGTTACAATGGGTTCTTTCTTCCTTTTTATTTTACAAAGAACATTACATTCATCGTATCGAATATGAATCACTCCCACTTCGCGCGGTCTTTCAAAATGATGTCGCGCGCTTCTTCTTCTGTTACGTTTTCGTCGAAAAGGCTGTTTAAGTTTTCAAGAATTGCATCAAGGTAATATCCGCCATCATCGAATTGAACTGCAATTTGGTCTGACATATATTCAAGCGCGTCAGAAACAGAATTAAATTCACCAATTTCCCAATCGGCGTCACCACAGGTTTCGCACACAAGATCGTGATATGGCAAACGATATTCTTCGCCATAAATACCATCACCTTGGTGCGCTTCGTAAAGCCACATCAAACCACCGTTCCTTTCATTGCGGGAATGCCCCACGGAAAAATCGAAGAATTATACCACTGTCCATCGCCATTTACGCGATACTGGTAGCCAGAACAACTAACGCCAATAATCGTATACCAGCGTTTATTGGCGCGGATATAGAAACGAAAACCGTCCGGGTGGCGATTTGACACCAATTGAACAGATGACATTTTCATGCGAAGCCTGACACAAGAATCTGTGATGAATTTCGCCTGATTGTTTTCGTTTGGAAGTTCAACCATCCAAGCGTATCGCCCATAGAATTTTGAATTTTTGTTTGTGATTTTGTATTTGTCTAATTTATCCATTACAGAACAACCGCCTTCTTTTTGATTTTCGCACAGAAACAATCGGGTGATACGGTGTATATGCTTCCGCTTTGTGTTGGGAAATGCCTTCGTTCGGCAAAATTGTATTCATACGCGATCTGAACCCTAATATACTGCATTCTTTCAATTTTGCCGATGCATTTATACCGGTATGTGTTATCTTCTATTCCGGCAATCAACAGGTCGCCAATATGAATGTCGCTATATTCCACATCACACCACCGTCCCACGAAAATATATGCCGATTTTGTTCGCTTCCGCCATTGTTCGTTCACCGTGGTCAATACGCCATTTCATGACACGCAAAAGGTCTGCGCGCGTTTCTGGTATACTGTCCCAAGCTTCTGCAATAGAATAACAACGACCTAAAACCTGTTGCATACAGCAGGTTCCATTACAGGCAGAACCGCCGCAGATAAAACTGCAAACCTTGCTACCTTCGACATTATCAAAATGCATGATATTTCACCGTCCTTTATAATGACATTATATCATGCGCTTCAATGATTGTCAAGCAAATTTCGAAGTGACAACATCATATTCTGTCAAACAGTCGCAGAATGTACCAGTTTGTTCAAAACCATTTTCAGTTTTGCGCCAGTTCGGTCGCTTCTGGAATCGCTTGCAATACAAAACATCGTCTGCTTTGAATTTGTGTTTTGTGAAGAACTTCTTATCGACCTTGCATTCGATGGATTTTCCAGTTGCGATACAATAAAGCGTAACCCGTGGCGTAAACTTTGTATCAGTTGCCAATGTGAAGCAAAAGTTTTTAGGCAATTCGGGTTGTGTAAAAGACACATATCCAAGATATTCACGGTCAAGTTTAATACGTTCAGCAAGCGGAAGATATTCGTCGGGCAACATTGCTTCAAACGCCTTCAGTTCTGCGACACGCGCTTCTTTCGTTTTGGCGACATATGTTTTCTTGTAACGGTCGAAGAATTTGTCTACGATTGCCAACAGTTTCTTATTTTTGCCAAATTCACTGAAGAAGCCGATTGTCGTCAACACCTTAATTTGGCGTGCGTCTACGGTTGTATTTTCACGAAGATAGACAAGAATATCGGTGAACGTGGGGAAATCCATAAAACGGATAGAATAAAGCTGGTCAGCACAATCGGCAGAAATATGCTTTATCGAACCCATTCCCTTGTAGATGCAGTTGTTTTCCTTGTCAAACGTGTATTCACCAGTAGAATGTCTAAACTTTGCCGACTTAATTGCAATCCTGTGCTTGTTTGCATATTTTGTCAACGCGGTAGTTTTTTTATTATCGTCCGTCCAAATATTAAAACCAGTCGTTAAAAATTCAAGCGGATAATAATATCGAAGCCAACCGGCAGCATACCCCTCATAGCTATACGGCTGTGAATGGTTTAAAGAAAACAAATAATTACTTGCATCTTCGATAACCTTGATAAACGCCTTGATTACTTCGCCAGATTCGCATTCGTCCATGTTATATTTTTCTTTCATGGTTTTTGCGAATCCTTCTTGAATCTGCGGAATATCCTTTTCTGTGCCGGTTTTCTTTGCGAAGTGTCGTCTAACGATATCTGCTTCGCCCATAGTATATCCACAAAATTCGTGCAGGAAGTTGATAATCTGACACTGGAACACCAAATATCCAAACGTCGGCTTCATAAATTCGTCGATTGCATCACAGCCAGACTTGCGCACAATACCGCTTGCAAGGTCGTCGCGATAAGATTCACCAGCGGGACGAATCGCGCCATTCCCGATGGAAAGAAGTGTCATGTAGTCAACTTTCGGACTAATCTTTTTAAACTTTTCGATATTACTATCAGACAAAAGCTGACGAATATACCTTGAAGCTGAACTGCTTTCCCACTGAAAAATTGCCGTAGTATCGTCGCGAATACTGTCCCAAACTTTTCTGTCATCTGCGTCTATATTATCTGGCGTTAATCTTGCGATACCAGCCAGTTCGCACGTTCCATTGATAAGCGAAGCTGTATCCAGCTTTAGCAAATCAAGTTTGACATAATTTTGCAAATCAACTTCCTTCATGTTAATTTGGCTGATAGGAACATCGTCCGTCGTCGTTGTGAAAATACCCATTCGGTCGTCAATGCTATACGGCGCAACAATCATACCGCTCGGATGATTTCCGACAGAAACTACACATCCATTTACAAGGTCAACATACTTAAAAAGCTTCGGGTATTTTTCGCGCGCTTTGGCTATGTCGGATTCAGCTAAGTTGCAAATATCATCAACTTCGTCAAGCGGCGTATCAAACGCGCGCCCAACATCGCGAATTGCACCCTTTAATGCTATCGTGTTGAAAGTTATGATATCCGCGCAATAAAGCCCGTGTTTGTTGAAGATATAGTTCTTAACTTCGTTGACTCTTTCTGGGGGGAAGTCTGTGTCTATATCTGAAAGTGACACACGTTCCGTATTCATAAACCTTCATGTTGTCGTATGGCTTTTTATCCATACATCTTACACTTTCATGTAAGAGCGGCATATATCATATTATGTGTGAAATTTTTCAAATTTTCTTTCAAGCTTCCATTTTCCACAGTCTTCATAAATATGGTCGAAGAATTTTTCTACGGAAGACATTCTTGTTATCAACAGATTATATGTGCAAAAATGTCTTTTATCGCGATTTATTCTTGATTGTATATCAACACCTTCAAGATATTTTTTCACATCTTCAAGAAATTCGATGCTTGCAGATGTAATTGACACATAAGTGTATTCATACAATCTTCCATATTTATTATCGTGTGTGATGGATTTGTACACACACCCATCCCCGTCGAATATCCCTCGAATCAAGTGTGACATACATTTAACATGTGGAAGTCTAATTGTGTATGTTTTTCTTTCTGCTATATCAAGA